>Ga0233449_1000878_pt1 | contig 31139 bp, 32 predicted proteins | sample SI_124_October20_FD_183012 | JGI IMG/M metagenome (GOLD analysis project Ga0233449, IMG submission 183012) | Seawater microbial communities from Saanich Inlet, British Columbia, Canada - SI_124_October2016_200_MG | ecosystem: Environmental > Aquatic > Marine > Inlet | place: Canada: British... | reverse complement strand
CAATTTAAATAAAGAAGCAAGCCCAAACATAATTCAAATCATATATTTTATTCATGGAACATTAACAGATGATTTGTTAATATATTCAGAAGCAAAGGAAAAATCCTATGAATAAAATTGTAAAAATAAGCGTGTGCCTGCTTGGCTTGTTTATGCTGGCGAATTGTTCATCTGGCATAAAAAATAATGTGACACGTTTTCATCAATTGCCGACGCCAGGCGGTGAAACTATTGAAGTTATTGCCATGGATGTTGCCTTGCAGCAATCAATAGAATTTGGCACCTATGCCCAGATAATTGGCCGCAAGCTCGGTGATATGGGTTATAATCCACCTGAGGCAAACAGAAGCCAGTATGTGGCCGAAGTTGCTTATAATATTATGCCACTATCCGGCACAGTTATTGATAACGGCTCACCAATATCGATAGGTATGGGAGTTGGCAGCGGTAGACGCAGGGGCACTTCAATGGGCTTCGGGCTTTCCACTAGTTTTGGCTCATCCGATAATCAAGCCCAGTTTATCAGTACGCTTTCGCTAAATATCGTGAATTTAAGCACTGGAGAGCGCCTTTACGAAGGCCATGTTGAAAGCATCAACCGAAACCAAAATTTAGCACAGATTATGCCTTTTATGATTGAAGCGCTTTTTCAAGATTTTCCCGGAACCAGTGGCACATCAAACACAATTAGGATAAAACCTGAATAGCCTAAAGTATTATTGGACCGTTTTATGATTTCTTCTAAAAAGTCACCTGATAAAAGTGATCGACTGCCTGCGAGCAATCCGTCGATGCAAACGCTTGATTTATTAATGATGAGGCGTTCGTTAACCGTGAAAGATATGAGGGACCCTGGCCCGAGTGAAGAGCAACTCAATCAATTGCTGACTATTGGATCGCGGGTTCCTGACCATAAAAAGCAGGTCCCGTGGCGATTTCTAACATTCGCAGGAACCGCACGAAAAGACATTGGAAAAATATTAAGAAAAGTGTTTGAGAAAAACAATCCTCAAACCGAAGAAACTTTGCTTGATTTTGAAGAAAACCGCTTTATGCGGGCGCCTGTCGTTATTGGTGTTATTTCCAGCGCCAGCGCAGATAACCCAAAAGTACCCGAGTGGGAACAGATTTTAACGGCTGGTGCCGTTTGTCAGAATATTCTAATCGCCGCAAACGCGATGGGCTTTTCCGCTCAGTGGTTATCTGAATGGTATTCTTACGATGATGATATTAAATCAGCCTTTCATCTTAAGCGGGGTGAGCGCATTGCCGGCTTTATTTATATTGGAACCGGCGAAAAAGAGCCCTCCGAAAGAAGCCGTCCGGATATTAAAGTACTTCGCAATAACTGGAAAAAATAACTTTAATAAAAATGGCTCGATAGAATAATCATATTTACATTTTCATTATCGTCAGAAAGTGGCATTACTATGGATGCATATTTAATATATTCTTTGTCGATGCTTTCTAAGGTACTCTTGATATAATAAGGTTGTTTACTTTTCACACACCATTTTAGTCTTTCAGCTGCATCTGCATATTGTTCCATAGTGCTTAATCTCTCGCCGGTGGTTTCTCCTAAAAACTGTGAGTTTTTAGTTCCCGTCAGACGAATTATAAAATCATCTTCTTGCTCAAGATAATCAAATATGAGTATATTTGGCAGAATATCAACAAAATCATTAGGATTAATATCAGATCGTGAGGGCATAATACGACTGCCTTTCACTTCATTCCAATAAATATAAAATTGCTGCTGCCCAGTTGAAATTAAATCATTAATATTAAAATCTTCAATAAAACTCGCTTCACTCACATCATCAACTCCGAACATAATTATTTTACATATAAGATAATATATTCAGATATATCATTAGGCAACGTTAATTAATTAACATGTTAATAAAAATGATGCGCCAGAATTATCTTATTCACGTCATTATCATTATCGGAAAGCGGCATGACAATTGCTGATGAATTGAGGTGCTTTTTATTAAATTTATCAAGCGGTTTAATATGGTAATATGGTTTTTTGTTATTCACGCACCAGTCAAAACGTTCTATTGCTTCCTGACCAGGTGCTGTAGAATTTAACTTCACTCCTGTTAGTTCACCAAGAATATCGGCGCATCTCGTACCCATCAAGCGCACTACATAATCATTGTCGACCTTATCAAATATAATAATCATCGGTAATATTTTGACAATATCAGCAGGATTAATATCGCTGCGCGACGCCATTGAGCGCTCGCCTTTTATTTTCTGCAAATAATTATAAAATTCAACCTGTAAAGGGGACGTAAAATCACCCGTTGAAAAATCAGAAACGAAACTTGAACTATCACTCATAAAAATACCCTATACTCAAAACTACTCGCTTAAACTAAGCGTAAAGTAATAATAAAAGGTTTATAATTAGATCAAATTAGCTGTTCTTTTGTTTTTAGGAATCTTAGCTCTGGATTATCTTCAATCGCTTTATCTAGTCGCCATGCATTTCGGGCGAGAAAAACTGGCGAGCCATTATGGTCTTCGGCCATATTGGCTTTATTGCTATCGATGAATTTCTTGAGCAAATGAGGATCATCACCCTCAACCCACTGGGCGGTATAGAGCGATGTGCTCTCAAAGCGGCACGGCACTTCATATTCAGTACGGATCCGGTCAGCCATAACTTCGAACTGTAACATGCCGACAACACCCACATACCATTCAGCGCCAATGACGGGCTTAAATACTCGCGCTGCGCCCTCTTCGGCGAGCTGATGAAGGGCGCGGCCCAAATGCTTGGCCTTCATAGGATCTTCGGAGCGGACCGTTTGAATATATTCGGGAGCAAAACTTGGAATGCCGGTAAATTTAAGTTCTTCGCCTTCGGTCAAGCTATCACCTATGCGTAGATTGCCGTGATTGGGGATGCCGATAATATCGCCGGGCCATGCTTCTTCGGCCAGTTCCCTGTCCTGTGCCAGGAAAAGAACAGGATTATGAAGATTAACCAGTTTTTGACTACGCACATGTTTAAGCTTCATTCCCCGCTTAAATCTACCAGATACAAGACGGAAAAAAGCGATCCTGTCGCGATGTTTTGGATCCATATTGGCTTGAATTTTAAACACAAAGCCGCTCACTTTTTGCTCATAGGCATTAACGGCGCGTACTGTGGTGGTGTATGTTCCGGGGCCGGGTGCATATTTTGTAAGACCCTCCAGCAGTTCGCGAACACCGAACGTGTTAATCGCACTACCAAAAAATACTGGTGTAAGTGTGCCTTCCAGATAGGCCTGCTGGTCAAACGGGGGGCAAAGTTCGCGGACCATTTCCACTTCTTCACGCAGTTTTTCAAGCAGGTCTTCGCGGATCAGGTCTTTAAGTTTTGGATCATCGATCCCCTGACAGGTCACGCCTTCATCAGGCATATCACCTTTGCTTTTTTCAATCAGTATAAGCCGGTCATTTATCAGATCATAACAGCCTTTAAAATCACGGCCCATGCCGATCGGCCAAGTGGCTGGCGCGATATCAAGTGCCAGTTTATCAGCAAGATCATCCAAAAGTTCAAACGGGTCGCGCGCTTCACGATCCATTTTATTAAAAAAGGAAATAACCGGCATATCGCGAAGGCGGCATACTTCAAATAGTTTCTGGGTTTGCCCCTCAACACCCTTAGCACTATCAAGCACCATCACCGCGCTATCGACGGCGGTTAGCACCCGGTAAGTATCTTCAGAGAAATCTTCATGGCCCGGCGTATCAAGCAGGTTAAACATACGCCCATCATATTCAAATGACATCACCGAGGACGCCACGGAAATACCACGTTCCTGCTCAACCTTCATCCAGTCAGAACGAGCACGGCGACGGGCACCACGCGCCTTAACCTCACCGGCCATCAAAATAGCACCACCGAATAGAAGAAGTTTCTCTGTCAGTGTGGTTTTACCGGCATCCGGATGAGCAATGATGGCAAATGTTTTTCTGCGATCTACTTCTTTTTCTAAAATGGACATCTTTTATCTCTCTTAAACTCGCCGGAATTTAAGAGCTTCCCCCTTTAAAGTACAGCTTTATTTTTTAAGGTTGATGAAAGGGTTTAACTTGAGCTAACATCGTCATGAATGATGAAAGGGAAAAAATGAGTAAATTTCACCGTAATAAAAAAAAGAAACCGCAAAATAACAAAGATAAAAGGCTGGTCATCATACTCGCCCTCACCGCTATATTGCTCATCGCTTTAATGACGGCGATTTCGTGAGCGGCTAATCCAGCACTTTCTTTTGCGCCCTAATATCAGCAAAATAGGCGATGCTCTGCGCCCCTGTACCGTCCGTGTCACAAAATAGAGCTATTTCAACGAGGCGGGCACCAGAGGCATCACCCCATAGTTCAGAATATAGTTCAGTAAGGTCAACCCGTTCATTATGCCAGCGGCCAGTATTTTCTTCGCCGCCGTTAGCCACATAGTGTGGGAAAGAGCGGTTTTCAGAAAACTGCAAATGTTTCCACTCTCCAGCACTTAATTCACGGTTGCCCCATATAATTTCCATTCTGTGGCTTTCACCGATCGCCGTTTCAAAGTTTAGATATAACCGCGCCGGATGATCATCACCGTCTGGTGTTAGCTCGCTGATATCACTGGTGATGCCTTTTTCTATAAACCAGTCCCAGCTTAGGTCCGAATATTCATCAAGGGCAATATCCACATAGCGAATAAGCATCGATGCACTATTATCTGTGCTGAGGCAGATTGACGGAATATTTTCCTTTGTGACAAAGGATATATCCATCGCTGAACTTAACCAGAACGTCCTATGCCACCAGCCATCCGGCACCGGGCTGAGCGGCAGTGGTTCAGAAAAATCCATTACGGCAAAAGAGGGTGAGCCATCAGCCTTTAGAACATTCGTCCGTTCTTTTTCACCGCAGGATGAAATGAGTAGAATAGAAATGACCAAAGGCAAGTATATCAGTTTTTCATATATAATCTTGCCGGTCATATTTTATCCAATTCAGTTTGACTGTTTGAGTGCCGCCTGTGCTGCTGCAAGTCTTGCGATAGGAACACGGTAAGGGGAACAGGACACATAATCAAGGCCCGCCCTATGGCAAAATTCCACCGAGGCAGGATCGCCGCCATGCTCACCGCAGATACCGACTTTTAAATCAGGGCGGGTAGCGCGTCCGCGTTCAACACCAATTTTCACAAGCTCCCCGACGCCTTCCTGATCAAGAGTTACAAACGGGTCCTGCTGGTAAATATCAGCTTTTAAATAGTCGTCAAGAAAGTGCGCGCTATCATCGCGGCTAATACCATATGCGGTTTGGGTCAGATCATTGGTACCAAAACTAAAAAAGTCTGCGTGATTTGCTATATCGCCCGCCTGAAGTGCCGCGCGCGGTAGTTCAATCATGGTGCCAACCGTATAATCAAGAGTTGCGCCGGAAGCTTCAATAATCTGATCGGCCATATCACAGATCAGTTTACGTAATATTTCAAGTTCTTTACTGGTTCCAACAAGCGGCACCATAATTTCAGGGATAACCGCTTCATCAAGATTTTTAGAAACTTCAAGCGCGGCTTCGATGATCGCGCGAGCCTGCATTTCATAAATTTCCGGAAAAGATATGCCAAGGCGGCAACCACGGTGACCAAGCATCGGGTTTGTTTCATGAAGTTCTTCAGAACGGCGTTTAAGATAAGCCATATCCACATTCATCGCTTCTGCAACATCTTCGAAATCGGCGTCTTCATGCGGAAGAAATTCGTGCAGGGGCGGATCAAGCAGACGAACCGTAACCGGAAGGCCTTTCATGATCGTGAACAGGTCAATAAAATCCTTCCTTTGAACCGGTAGCAGCTTTTCAAGCGCGGCGCGTCGACCTTCTTCATCTTCTGACATGATCATTTGACGTACGTTGATAATCCGGTCAGCATCAAAAAACATATGTTCGGTGCGGCTAAGACCAATACCTTCAGCGCCAAATTCACGAGCTGCAGTAGCATCAAGCGGTGTTTCAGCATTTGTTCGAACATTCATAGTACGCACATTATCGGCCCAACCCATAAGTTCGTTAAAATGCCCGCCGAGTTCCGGCTTAATGGTTGCTACTTCGCCGAACATCACTTCACCACTCGCCCCGTCAATAGTGATAATCTCATGATTATTTACGGTTCGGCCAGAAACATTAATCGTGCCTTCTGCCATATCAATAAAGAGCGCACCTGCGCCAGACACACAAGGCCTACCCATACCGCGCGCCACCACTGCCGCATGAGATGTCATCCCACCGCGTGAGGTCAGAATGCCTTTTGCTGCGTGCATTCCGTGAATATCTTCAGGGCTGGTTTCAACGCGAACAAGGATAACTTTTTTACCATCTTTTGAAAGCGCTTCGGCTTCGTCAGCGTTAAAGACCACCATACCACTTGCCGCACCCGGTGAGGCGGGAAGACCTTTGGTTAGCACATCGCGGTTAGCATCCGGATCAAGGGTTGGATGAAGCAGCTGATCAAGGGCCGCCGGATCAACGCGGAGCAGTGCTTCTTCCTTGCTTATAATGCCGTCATGAACCATTTCAACGGCAATTTTAAGGGCCGCGGGGGCTGTTCTCTTACCGCTACGGGTTTGAAGAATCCAGAGCTTCTGCTGTTGAACGGTAAATTCAATATCCTGCATATCCCGGTAATGAGCTTCTAATTTTTGAAAAACGTCGGCAAGCTGATTATAAACATCTTCCATGCTTTCTTCCATCGAAGGCATGTCGGAACCGGCCGCTATTCGCGAAACCTTCGTCAGGTTTTGCGGCGTTCTGATGCCGGCGACCACGTCTTCACCCTGAGCATTAATCAGATATTCACCGTAATAAGCATTTTCACCAGTAGACGGGTCACGGGTAAAGGCAACACCGGTCGCGCAGTCATCGCCCATATTACCAAACACCATGCTTTGCACGTTTACCGCCGTACCCCAATTATGGGAAATATTATGAAGACGGCGATAAGTCATCGCACGCTCGATCATCCATGAACCAAACACCGCATCAATAGCACCCCAAAGCTGTTCGTTTACATCTTGTGGAAATGGACGGCCTAGTTCTTCTTCTGTTTTTGCTTCGTAAGCTTTGCAGAGCTCTTTCCAGTCTTCGGCGTCAAGCTCGGTATCAAGCACGTAGCCGTTTTCTTCTTTATGGATTTCAAGTAGTTCTTCAAAATAATAATGTTCTACGCCAAGCACCACATCGGAATACATTTGAATGAAGCGGCGGTAGCTATCATAGGCAAAACGTTCATCACCACTTTTCTTAGCCAGAGCTTCGACAGTTTTATCATTAAGGCCAAGATTAAGAACCGTATCCATCATGCCGGGCATGGAAACGCGGGCACCGGAGCGGACAGAAACCAAAAGTGGGTTTTCTTCGTCACCAAACTTGGCACCGACGGTATTTTCAATAACGGCGATTGATGCTTTTACCTGCTCGGCCAAATCAGCCGGGTAGTTATTATCATTATCATAAAAGGAAGTGCAGACTTCGGTAGTGATTGTAAAACCGGGAGGTACCGGTAGACCAAGGTTTGACATTTCTGCCAGGTTTGCGCCCTTTCCGCCCAATAAATTTTTCATGGAAGCTTCGCCCTCAGCGGAGCCATCACCGAAATTATAAACCCACTTAGCCATTTTTACTCAACCTTCTATTTTAGAAAAATCAACAACCAAATTCATGGTTGCTCTGATTTGTGATAATAATTTTAATCTGTTAACACGAACTTCGGCCTCGTCACTATTGACAATCACTTTATCGAAGAAATTATCAATAGGTCCCCTTAAGCTTGAAAGATGTGACATTGCCCCCTCAAAATTCTCATTTTTCACATCTTGCGATACTTTCTTCAGAGCATCACTGAGTGCTTTATAAATAGCCTTTTCCTCAGCCAGTTCCAATAATGTAACAGTTACATCACCCTGATGAGTAATACCGTCTTTTTTCTCTTCTGCCTTCAGGATATTAGCTGCGCGTTTATAACCGGCGAGCAAGTTCTCGCCGTCATCAGTGGAGATAAAATTTTGTAGAGCGTCAACTCTAGCTAGCAGTCGAACCAAATCCAAATCCGTCTCAACCTGAAAAGCGGCGAGAATAGTATCATGGCCAATTCCCTTATCTTTTAAATGCACCTGTAATCTTCCAAAAACAAAATCACGCAGTTCAAGCGCTGTGATAGAATTTTCTTGTGATACACCACCTATTTCACCAGTCAGAACAGATTTACCTGCAGCATGTGGATTACTTTTTCCTACATCCGCCAAAACATCCCGGTCAACATGGGTGAATAATTTAAGCAGGCTAAAACGCAGCTTATTTTCAGATATCAGTCTAATTGAACCAAGGGCCGCGCGGCGCAGGGCAAAAGGGTCTTTGGAGCCTGTCGGCATTTCATTAATCCTGAAAAATCCCACTAAAGTGTCAATTTTTTCAGCAAGGGCCACTGCGATACTAACCGGGACTGAGGGACAGTTATCACCCGGTCCTTTGGGTGAGTATTGCTCAGCGATGCCCCCCGCTACCAGCGTATCAAGCCCTTCATGAAGGGCAAAATATTTACCCATCAAACCTTGAAGTTCCGGACATTCATCAACCATTCCAGTAACGAGATCGGATTTTGAAAGCATGGCTGCCTGTTTTGCCTTTTCAGGATCAGCACCAATAACCTCGGCAATATAACCTGCTATTGATTTAAGTCTTTCGACGCGCGCGCCCACAGATCCAAGCTTTGCATGAAAAACGATATTATCAAGGGCTGGTATATGATCGGCTAGAGTAGATTTTAAATCCTGATCCCAGAAAAATTTAGTATCGCTAAGGCGGGCGCGTAGCACCCGTTCGTTCCCGTCAACAATCTTCGCACCATTATCATCGGTTTTCATGTTGGAAACAAAAATGAATTTGTTGGCAAGCGTACCGTTTTTATCGTTGAGCGAGAAATATTTCTGGTGGGTGCGCATGGCGGACGTCAGGGCTTCCGGCGGCACATCAAGAAACTCTTTATCAAATTCACCGATTAAGGTGACAGGATATTCCGCAAGCCCGGCCACTTCATTTAGCAGAGCATTATCTTTTACAATTTCAAGCCCTGCTTTAGTGGCAAGTGCTTGCGCATCTTTCTCAATTTTCTCGCTACGAATAGTTGGATCTATGACTACAAAAGCTTTTTCAAGGTCTGCTTGATAATCAGCAAAAGATGAAACCGTAATTTCATCCGGAGCCATAAAGCGGTGACCGTATGTTTTGTTGGAAGCTTTAATGCCGTCCAGTTCAAAATCAACAATAACACCGTCCAATATACATAGGATTGAGTGCATAGGGCGAACCCAACGTAGTGAGCCATCGCCCCAACGTTGTGATTTTGGCCATGGGAAATTGCGGATAATTTCTGGCATAAATTCTGCAATTATTTCACTGGCTGCGCGACCCTTCTGGTCAATCACTGCATAAAGAAAAGTACCTTTTTTATCTTCACGTTCAACAAGCTGCTCGCGTGTTAAGCCAGCACCACGAAGAAAACCTTCGATAGCTTTTTCCGGTGCGTCTGCGCGCGGACCGCGTCGTTCTTCTGAAATATCAGGCTGCTCTGCACTTAGATCACCAATATGAAGCGTTAATCTTCGCGCGGTTACATATGAAGAGACAGCACTGTGATCTAGTTTGGCATCAATGAGTTTCGCCGTCACAAGGCGGGCAAGGTCAGCGGCAGCTTTTTCCTGCATACGCGCGGGGATCTCTTCCGAGAATATTTCAAGCAGAAATTCGGCCATTTTATTCCCCCTCACCAATAGAATTTAGATACGCTTCGCAGCACGCCTTTGCCAGCGCCCTTACCCGGCCGATATAGGCCTGGCGTTCGGTAACGCTGATTACACCGCGCGCATCAAGAAGGTTAAAGGCATGGGATGCTTTGATACATTGATCATAAGCCGGTAGCGGATATATGCCGCGCGCGAGGATTGCCTGACATTCGGCTTCTGCGTCACTGAAATGTCTGAACAATATATCGGTATTTGCCATTTCAAAGTTATAGGCGGAAAATTCCTGCTCGTTTTGTAAGAACACTTCACCGTATTTTACGCCTTCAGAGTTCCATTTAAGGTCATAAACATTGTCAATGCCCTGAATATACATAGCAAGGCGCTCAAGCCCGTAGGTAAGCTCACCAGTGACCGGTTTACAGTCAAAGCCACCAACCTGTTGGAAATAAGTGAACTGGCTTACTTCCATGCCGTCACACCATACTTCCCAGCCAAGCCCCCACGCGCCGAGGGTCGGGCTTTCCCAGTCATCCTCGACAAAACGGATATCATGTTGGCTACTGTCAATACCAAGCTCTTTAAGGCTATCCAGATAAAGCTGTTGGATATTATCAGGGGAAGGTTTAAGTACCGTTTGAAACTGGTAATAATGCTGAAGTCTGTTCGGGTTTTTACCGTAGCGACCATCAGTCGGGCGGCGGCATGGTTGAACATAGGCCGCTTTCCATGGCTTACTGCCTAACGAGCGAAGTGTAGTCGCCGGATGAAATGTCCCTGCGCCCACTTCCATGTCATAAGGCTGCAGGATCAGACAGCCCTTGTCGGCCCAAAAATGCTGTAATTTTAATATTAAGTTTTGGAAACTATTATCACCGCTCATGGGCTAAGTTCTTTCAGCTGAAAAATGGGTAAAATATGGGTGGAAAATACCGAGCAGAACGACCAAGGTCAAGGCTTGAAATTATATTTCCTATCGACTAAAGTGGGGATTAGTTCGCTTCAGAACCATAAGCCTCTATTTTAGAAAGAAAATCAAGCATTTACAATAGATTAAAAAGAATCATCAATAAACATTATGCTCAAAGTTTGTAAAATTACTGATCAGCTTCTAGTGCGGAGAAAATGCCAGTAGTCCATATCTTGTAAATAATATTCTTTAAAAAGAGATTCCTTTAATAATCGCCCTGCCAACGCATGCTTTTTTTCAAGTTAAAAAGCGTAATCCTTTATTCTGCTGAGCGTTTAAACACGAACTCATTACATCCAAGATGATTACAGGTTTTCATTTTTTGTAACTGCATTCCTTTTTTGTAATAAAAAGCAAATAATTCGTCTGGTGTAGCAACTTCGAATGGATAACCACCCACCCAATCAATCACATCATGCCAAGGAGACATTCCGCGACCAGTTCCATATGTCCGCCAAGTATGAAATGGGTGGCCCTTTAATATATCAACCAATGTTACGCGCCACCATAAATATATAAAACAAGGAATTACAATTAATGGTCTAAGAATTCCAGGGAGCTTATTGTAAGCTTTTTTAATTCTAGTCCAATTCCGGCTTGTGCGTCCTTCGTCATTATATATAGAAACTACAAACTGTCCGTTCTGCGCGATTCTATCAAAAATAAGATCTAAACCTTTCCACATTTGTCCAGTATGGTGGATCACTCCCCCAAGAATATACGACATCAAATTTACCGAGTGATTCAAGAAATGTTGCATCTAAAATTGACCCTTCATGGATCTGCCAATTTTCATCATTAGGGAAAAATTTATTTTTTAATGCTGTTGTGGCTGCTACGGAATTTGGGTCAAAATCAAATGAAACTACTTTGGCCCCTAATTTACGAGCGACTAGAGAAAATAGACCGCTCCCGCTTCCTCCATCAAGAAATGTTTTACCCTCCAAGGAGCTTACACCTAGAAGTTCGGTCATAGATAATTTAGCTATTTCAATCTAATCCTCTGTTAAATTCTTGATATAATCAGACCAATTTTTGCCAAATTCAAATCTTTCACCTTTTTCAACTTCTTCCGAATGCATGGATATTCCCCTTAATTATACAATTTTTCATATACTATAATCATTAATTTTATTTTCGCAAATCTTAAAAGTTACAATCCAAACCGGCCCCATTCGCCTCTTGTTTCGAGGGTTTTTATCACGTCATCAGCGATTGAAGAATTTTGGGCGCGCATGCCGAGCATTCCTTTAATGAAGCTTTTCTCTTCTTTGATATATTTAAATTTAACATCATCGCCAAGCTTTTCTTTCATCGTTGAGCGCATATCGCCAACACCGTCGATCAGTCCCAATTTAGTGGCCTCTTCACCGTTCCAGACCTGACCGGAAAAGACAGTTTTTTGAACGCCTTTCAAACGGTCTCCGCGCGCTTCTTTAACAAATGTTTTAAAGAAATCATGAATTTCCTTCAGTAGGTTCTTTAACATTTTAACATCTTTTTCCACTTCAGGCTTAAACGGATCAAGCAGTGATTTACTTTCACCCGCCGTATAAACACGCCGTTCGATACCTAGTTTTTCAATAGCCGCCGGATAACCAAAGCCAGAATTAATCACACCGATTGAGCCAACGATTGACGCCTGATGCGCATATATTTCTTCCCCGGCAAGCGCTAGCATATAACCGCCTGATGCCGCAACATCCTGCGCGAAAGCATATACGGGAATTTCTTTTTCGGCCGATAGTTCGCGAATACGCATAACGATAAGTTCAGACTGCACCGGCGAGCCGCCCGGTGAATTAATGGCTAGGGCCACCGCTTTTACATTAAAGACTTCAAAGGCAGATTTAATTTTTTCTTCGAGATTAGAAATATTAATAGCGTTACTAAAACGACCTGACGTGCCGATCACGCCTTCAAGGGGAAGGACCGCGACGACAGGAGCCGGATTGGCAAGGCTTTCAATAGGCAATTTTGATATAAGTTTTCGAATAGCTTTTTTCATAAATCTTCTTCTTTATTTTGTAATGTCTAAAAAATGAGCGTGCCTGAGAATATCTTCGGCGGTTTCAGTATAATTTCCATCTGATGTATGCACGATTAAGCCGGATTTCAAGCATAAAAGACCTTTTGCGTCCTTTTGAGCACGAATTATTACTCTATTCGCGTCATTTTCCGCTTTTGAATAGAATGGATAAACGGTAATCGAGCCGGTTTTTCCAGTTAACACGCTTAGGATATCATCCAGCCGGTCGGCCCGGTGGACTAGTGTTAAATGCCCTTTTGGCCTGACCATGCGTATCATGCGCTCAATCCATATTTTCAGATCAATCATTTCATTGCCGTGGGCAACGGCTTTGGTTTTATGGGGCGACGGGCTTACTTTGTTTTTTTCATAATAGGGCGGATTGCTGATCACATGATGATAACTGTTTGGCTCGCAGCCCTCCACATCATTTAATATGTCACCTTCAAAATATGAAATTCCCGAAAGAGCATTTTCCCGCGCCAGTGAAATAAGTTCAGGCTGAATTTCGATGCCGTGCAAAGTGCAGTCACTCAAAGTCTCACCAAGCCGAGCCGCAATCAGCGATAACAGGCCACCGCTCCCCGCCCCCATATCAAGAATTCGCTCACCACTTTTTATAGAAACAGTCGCGCTAAGAAAGACGCTATCACTGGTGATACGGTAGCCTTTTTTGGGCTGCTTAAAGGTAATCCTTCCGCCTAGAAAATCATCATTGCTATATGATGCTTCGGTCATAATTTAAGGTCCACATCATTTTCAAGGTTTTCTGCCCGAATCAATCTAACGGCCCTTGCATGGTTTTTTGGCTCAACCATTAGCCTGCTTTGGATGACACCTATGCCGCCGCCAAATAAACTGGCATGACCACCGAATATGGAAAATTCTATGTTTTCCGCCTCTAAAAGCGCAGAAACCCTAGAGATTACAACAGGGTTATCACTGAATAACAAATCCTTCAACTCAAGTTTTTCCTCATTTTATGTGGCATATTGTTTGTCTTCTTGCCAAGATGGTCTTGGAAGACTATTTTGCGGTTACATTTTATATGTAGCTTAATAAAACGAACCACAATAGGAAAAAGAAAAGTGGGCCTAGTAATAAATTTTGAAGATGAGAAAAAAGACAAAGGCTCAACGGCACTTGCAACACTTCTTGATCTTGTAAGTGACGACCTTGATAAAGTAAATCAAACGATTATTCTTAAAATGCAGAGCCCTGTTGCGCTTATCCCGCAGCTTGCCGGACATTTGATTGCGTCAGGCGGCAAAAGACTTCGTCCTATGTTGACGCTGGCCGCTAGTCGGCTTTGTGGTTACGAAGGGGACCGTCATGTTCATTTGGCGACCTGCGTTGAATTTATTCATTCAGCTACCCTACTTCATGATGATGTGGTTGATAAAAGTGATCTTCGCCGCGGTGAAGATACTGCCAACGCCATCTGGGGTAATAAAGCCAGTGTGCTAGTCGGTGACTTCTTATTCAGCCGTTCGTTTGAGCTGATGGTTGAGGATGGCTCACTTGAAGTGTTGCGTATTCTTTCAAGCGCTTCATCAGTGATCGCCGAAGGGGAAGTATTACAGCTAGTAACCGCCAATGATACCGACACCACCGAGCACGCCTATATGGAAGTGATCTGCGCCAAAACGGCAGCACTATTTGCTGCGGCCTGTGAAATTGGCGGCGTAATAGCCGAGCGACCCAAATCAGAATGTGAAGCGCTGATGAGCTACGGTCAGAATCTGGGCATTATATTCCAGCTTATTGATGATGTTCTTGATTATTCTGCTGAACAAAAAACTCTTGGCAAATCCGTTGGTGATGATTTTCAAGAAGGTAAAATAACCCTGCCGATCGTTCTGGCCTTCAGACGTGGTACCGACGAGGAACGCACTTTCTGGAAGCGGACCATGGAAGACCTTGACCAAAAGGACGGCGATCTTGAGCATGCCATCCTACTGATGGAAAAGTATAATGCACTTTCAGATACTATTGAGCGGGCACGTCACTACGGTGCCATCGCCCGTGATGCACTAGCCATATTCCCTGATAATGATTACCGTAAGGCACTAACCGGAATTGTCGATTTCTGCATTAACAGAGCATACTGATTTATGAACGATTTCTCGCCGCCATACGGTGAAATTGAGGACATATCACCGCTAATTCGCCGCATTACAGCACCCAACCCAGCCCCATATACCTTTAAGGGGACCGGTACTTATATTGTCGGTCACGGCGAAATTGCTATTATTGATCCGGGGCCCATTATCCCTTCTCATCTTGATGCATTAAAATCATCACTTGAAGGGGAAACCGTTAGTCATATTCTCATCACCCATAATCATAAAGATCATTCACCGGCCGCAAAACCCCTTGCCAATCATTTCGGCTGCGAAATATATGGTTTTGATGTGGGAAGCCAGCAGCATGCTGACGTAATAGCCGAAGAAGGTATTGATAAGGATTTTAAACCGAATCAGCTACTTAAAGACGGCGATATTATTAATGGCGAAGGCTGGACCATTGAAGCGGTCCATACACCGGGTCATCTGTCCAATCACCTCTGTTTCGCGTTTGCGGAAGAAAAGGCCCTGTTCACTGGTGATCATATTATGGGCTGGTCGACGACCATAGTGTCACCACCAGACGGCAATATGACAGACTATATGAATAGCCTAGAAAAATTGATAGAGCGTGATGATGAGATTTACTATCCGACCCACGGCACTTATATTGAAAAACCACACCGTTTTGTCAGCAATATTTTAAGGCACAGACTGGTACGTGAAAAAACCATTATCAAGGCAGTGGGCGCAGGTCTTAATGAAATCCCGCAGATACTGGCTAAAATATACCCAATGCTGCCCTCCAAGCTTCATATAGCAGCAGAGCGAACCATTCTCGCCCATCTGATCCGTCTTGTTGAGCTGGGCGAAGTAGACTGTGACGGCAAAGCTTCTGAAAAATCAACTTATTCTATTAAGTCATAAAAAAACCCGCCTTAATCAATAGCGGGTTTTCTAATAACTCTAAAATTCTGAATTTTAATGCAGTTTTGCATCCAGACTGTCAGTGCCTGATTTTATTAGGGCGTCTTGATCAGCGTCTTTTAGATTTGCTTTAATTAGATCACGAGCCGCAGAAGTGGCAACCGATACAGTCAGACTTCTGATTTCCTTAATTGCGGCGGCTTCGGCCTGAGCGATTTTTTGTGTCGCTACTTCGGCGCGGCGCTTTGCTACTTCTTCTATGTTCACTTTATTCTCAGCAATCATCAATTTCACTTCAGCCTTGGCATTTTCCATCAGTTCAGCGGCTTGTTTTTCGGCAGCATGTTGATCGCGCTCATATTTGGCAAGCAGCGCCGCAGCTTCTTCAGATAAACTTCTGGCATTTTCAAGCTGCTCTTCAATGGCTAATGATCGCTCATCAAGAAGTTTTGCAAAAATTGCCGGAACTTTTTTCCAGATAATCAGGATAAAGAAAAGCGTAACCGCAAAAGATACCCACGTTGCCGGATCAGCCCAGAAAGATACATGTTCTTCCATTATGCATCTCCCTTAGTGGCATCATTCGTTTTTTGGTCAACCACTTTTGAAACCGTATCACCATCAAGCGAGAGACCTGAGATTTTAGCGACAATCTCGGCACAAACATCATTAGCTACACCGCGCACTTGCGCGATGGCTTTATCTTTAGCGGCATCAATGCGTGATTGCGCCTCGTCTGCTTCAGCGCCTAGGGCCTCAGATAATTTCTGATATTCGGCATCGGCTTCTGCTTTAAGCTCTTCGCGCTTTTCCAGCACAACAGCGGCGGCATTATTACGGGCATCGGCTTGTGATTTTTCATAAACCAAACGGGCCTGCTCAGCTTTAGCCTGCAGCGTTTCTGCTTTAGCTAAATCATCAGCAATGGTATCCTGACGTTTTTTCAGAACATCGGCAATCTTTGGTGCCGCACTACGGGCAATAAAGATATAGAGAACTGAAAATACAACGAATAACCAGAAAATCTGGGGTATAAATACCGCTGGATCTAATTGTGGCATGGTTTCCTCCTTGATCCTTTTGGATCAGGCCTGATCATTAATAATTAAGATTATTATACGAACAGGATAATAAAGGCGATAACCAGACCAAATAGGCCAGTAGCTTCAGCAAGCGCAAAACCAAGCATTGCTTGACCGAATACAGGGCCAGCAGCAGATGGGTTGCGGATCGCCGCAGAAACATAGTTACCAAAAATCACGCCGATACCAACACCAGCACCGATAAGCGCTGTACAAGCAAGGCCGGCACCGATGTAACGTGCAGCGTTAACTTGTGCGTCAGCGGCGATTTGTGCGATTTCCATTTCCATTTTATTTTTCCTTTAAATTATGAAACGTCATTAAATAATTAAATGCCCCATATGCCTTAATGCATATGTAGAGCGTCGTTAAGATAGAGGCATGTTAAAATTGCAAACACATAGGCTTGCAAACATGCCACAAGAAGTTCAAGTCCGGTAAGAGCCACGATAAAGGCAAACGGCAAAATTGATCCAACGGCCATTACGCCGCTTAAGGCACCAAGGCTTACCACAAATCCACCAAATACTTTAAGCATGGTATGACCGGCCACCATATTGGCAAAGAGCCGTACAGAGAGGCTGATCGGACGGGATAGATAAGAAATAATTTCGATAGGCACCAGAATTAAAAGCAGATACCAAGGCGCGCCGTGCGGTACAAAAAAGCCGAGGAATTTAACACCGTGGGTAATAAAACCAATAAGCGTAACGCCGATAAAGACAAAGAATGCCATCGCAAACGTCACAGCAATGTGACTTGTGAAGGTAAAGGCATGTATCCAGGGAACCATTCCGATAAGGTTCGCAGCCAGAATAAACATGAACAGCGTAAAGATGAACGGGAAATATTTGCGACCATCATGGCCCGCAGTATCACCAAGCATTTTAGCAATAAATTCGTAACACATTTCAACGCTTGACTGCCAACGACCCGGCACGAGCGCCGTTTTACGCATACCCATTGTCATGAAAATCATAATCACAACCAGTGTTGCCACCATATATGCGGCTGAATTAGTAAACGAAATATCGTACCCTGCTACTTCGAGCGGTACTTTTGTAATAACTTCAAACTGAGCGAGCGGACTTTGTGCCACGATTATATCCCTCTAATTACTTTCATCACTTTCATCATGTGTGCTTTTCGGCGCCATTTGCTTCGCTGCACGCATAACATTCATAATTCCTGCCGCAGAACCCATGATAAGAAATAATATCATAAGCCAAGGCTTCGTATCAAACAGCCGGTCTAAATACCAACCAAAAAGCACCCCCACCAGTAATCCGGCGATTAACTCAGCGACTAACCTTGTGGCAATGCCATAAGTGGTTGCTTCATTAAGCCCGCGTTGTTCTTTTGGCCTATTAGCCTCGCGAGCGGCACTCAGTCGGGTGTTTAAATCATCCAAGTCTGCTTTATTCTTTTCCGACTTTTTTTTATCGTCAGTCAGGATAAGCTCCTAAATTTAAATAGATCCTTTAAACCAAAACGATTTATCAGAACCCGCACCCTTAAAATTGAGTGCAACATAGTTTCAGACGAGAGTGCTGTCAAGCACCAAAAAGCACTCATTTATCCCCCAAAATATACTTTTTAAGCTATTGAAATTAAATAGTTTTTATCAACGATATTTTTTGTTTATTTTCGGCTTAAAAATTTAGGCGTTCTGAAAATGAGAATCCCCTACCCTGTCACGGATTTTTTCAGCACTTTCAAGATCAACCGACACCAGTTGAGAAACCCCACGTTCAGCCATTGTAACACCAAACAGGCGGTTCATGCGGCTCATACTGATAGCATTATGGGTAACGATCAGAAAACGTGTCGATGTCTTCTTTTTCATTTCATCAAGCAGATCACAGAACCGCTCCACATTGGCATCATCAAGGGGAGCATCAACCTCATCGAGCACACAGATAGGCGAAGGATTGGTCATGAAGACGGCGAATATAAGCGATAGAGCGGTAAGCGCCTGCTCACCACCGCTAAGAAGACCAAGATTTTGCATCTTTTTACCCGGTGGGCTAGCCATAATCTCGAGCCCGGCATCAAGTGGGTCATCGGATTCGGTAAGTTCAAGGTAGGCTTCACCGCCGCCAAATAATGACGTGAATAGATTTTTAAAATGTGTATTAACGTCATCAAACGCGGTAAGCATTCTTGCACGGCCTTCGCGGTTGAGATCAGATATTGCTTTATTAAGACGGTTAATCGCTTCTTCAAGTTCCTCACGTTCTTTGACGGAGGCCCCTAGTTGCTCATTAATTTCATCAAGTTCGGTTTCAGCACGCAGGTTAACCGCCCCTAATCTTTCACGTTCAATTTTTAGTCGTTCCAGCTTATGATGTGACACTTCTTCGTCTGGCAGCTCATCATCTTCCTTAAGTTCGGTAAGGGTATATAACTGCGCGGGTTCACAATCAAATTCTTCGTGGATGCGGCGGTTCAAGTTTTCTTTTTGCTCGTTAAATTGTTCAAGATTAGTTTCTAATCTGACTTTATTCTCACGAGCCTCACTGACACGGGTTTGAACTTCACGCATTTCGCGCTCTTTAATCGCGAGCTGATCTTCGGCCTCAGATAGTTTTTTAGCGGCTTCTTGCCTTTGCTCAGTCGCTTCATCAACCATGACATTTAATTTGCGGCGTTCAACAATAATTTCACCGGGTCTGTTTTCGAGGGTAAGCAGTTCTTTCTTGGCTTCATCGCGGCGAATTTCAAGGTTTTCAAGATGATCATTAACATTGCGAATGCGAACCTGCCAATTGTCATATTCTGCGTTAATTTGCTCTAGGCGGTTAAGTCTGAGCTCACTTTGATTATAATGACTATCATGGGCTATGCGCGCCTCAGAAAATTCACTTCTCTTACCTTCAACAACATCACGGTTTTTAGCAATTTCATTCTCAAGATCAACCACTTCAGGTAATTTTTCAAGATTTTCTATAGCCGCGATATAGCGAACATTTTGATCTTCAATATCTTGAATGATGTGGGCCTGACGATCTTTCAATGCCGTCTCTTCCGACTGGTGGCGGGCAGATAATTTTTCAGCTTCGGTAAGCTCGCGCCGTGCCTCTATGGCTTCTTCGTCGGCTACTCGCCATTCATCACGGGCGGCCATGCTGGTTTTTTTTATGGAAGCCAAATCCGTTTCTATTTTTGAATGGGCCTGAGTGGCTTTATCTACATCTTTTTCTTTTTGCTTAAATTCAGCAATTAAATTTTCCAGCCTGTTTTTTTGTGAAAGCCGAATAGCCGCACCAGATGGGGCCTCCGGTGAAACACAAAGACCGTCCCAGCGCCACACGCCGCCAGCCTTAGTCACCAGACGCTGTCCAGCCTTTAGATCATCAAGCAGTTTAATGGCGGCTTCTTCATTTTCAACAACACCGATCTGGCTAAGGCGCCGCTTAAGAAGCGACGGTGCCTTGACATATTTATCTAGTGTTTCAACGCCTTTTGGAAAATCGTTTTTATCTTTTAGTGGCGCAAGATCACGCCAATGAATGGCTGACGACGTATCATCACTTGCATCAAGATCACTATCAAGCGCAGCACCAAGAGCCGTTTCATAACCTTTACTTACCGATAGCTTTTCAAGTAGCGGTATGCCTTCTTCTTCAAAATCTGCACTCAGCACTTCTTCCAGTGCTTCTATTTCTGCTCTCACCCGGGCCAGTTTTCCCAGCGCTGCCTGCAGCATATTGCGCGATTCCTGCTCGAGCTGATGGATGGCCTGACGTTTGTCTTCAGCATTGTTAAACTCAAGGCGCATTTTTGTAATTTGTTGCTCGGCTGATTTTAATTTCTTTTCTGCACCGCTTAAGCTCTGGGTGAAGAGATTATTATCTTCAAGGGTTAAAAGCCTTTCCTCAACAGTAATTTTCTGTTCTTCAAGGTTTTGAATTTGCTCTCTACGTTCTTCTATTTCACGGGCAAAATTAGTCCGGTTGGCATTTCTTTCAGCTTGACGGTTCATCAATTCCTCAAGAAGGAGTTCCGCTTCAAGAGTATCTGCCTGTTTAAGTTCAAGATTTTTTGCCAGCGCATCAATGTTGCCTGCCGTTCCGGCCACTTCGTCTTCAATAAAGTTTTTTTCGATTTGAAGTCGATTAATCGTTGAAACGCTGTCTTTAACGGCTTCTTTTTCGCGGGCCTCATCCTGAGTAATTTGCTCAAGAAGTGCTCTCAGTTTTTCCTGTGTTTCAATCACCCGCTGTTCTTCACCATCAAGGCCATCACGGCTTACCGTAATACGGTGCAGTTTTGCTGCAAGCTCGGCTTCAGTATGACGTAGTTCAGGAAGACCCGCCGCAAGGATCGCCTGTTCTTTGCTAAGTTTTGCAAGCTCGGTCGTTACCTTTGCCACAATCAGTAATATTTCTGTTTCATCCTGCGAGGCTACGCTTATATTATTTTGAATATTTTTCCATTCAATATAGAGCAGAAGCGATTGAAGTTTACGGATTTCACGGGCAACATTTTTATAACGTGTTGCCTGACGGGCCTGGTTTTTCAGACTGCGGATTTGATCATTAAGACCTATTTCCACATCACCAAGCCGTTCAAGATTTTTATTAGCACTCCGAAGCTTGCTTTCTGCCTCGTTACGGCGCGAATGAAGGCCGCTGATACCGGCGGCTTCTTCGAGTATTAAACGTCTTTCTTTCGGCTTTGCACTAATAAGTGAACCGATACGGCCCTGACTAACCAGTGACGGCGAATGAGCACCGGTTGAAGCATCGGCAAACATTAGCTTAATGTCTTTGCCACGAATTTCCTGACCGTTCATGCGGTATGCGGAACCGCTGTCACGTTCAATTCTTCTGGAAATTTCAAGATCTTTTTCATCATTAAACGCGGCTGGTGCCGTGCGGTTTTCGTTATCAAGGCTGAGCGTTACTTCTGCAAGATTTCTGGCCGGGCGGGTCGATGTTCCGGCAAATATTACATCATCCATACCGCTACCGCGCATGCTTTTAGCCGAATTTTCACCCATCACCCACCGCAGGGCTTCAAGAAGGTTTGATTTTCCGCAACCATTTGGGCCGACGACACCGGTAAGACCTGGTTCGATCACCAGTTCTGTCGGGTCAACGAATGACTTAAAGCCCGATAATCTTAGTCGCGTAAAATGCAATAGTCTCCCTTCCCGATAGTTTATTTAGTCAAGTTCTGCTTCGATCGCTCGCTCGATAGAGGCATAATCATTGTTTGCAATGTTTCCATTGACGATAATTGTTGGTGTAGCGTTTACGTTGTAATTCTCTATTCCAGCCTGCTGGACAGTCATTAGATATTCGCCGATCGCAGCATTATTCACACAAGCATCAATTTTAGTCTGATTTAGGCCAACCTGACGGGCCATTTTAGCCACTTCTCCAATCGTCGCCTCCACGAACATATTGCTTGCTGTCTGCGCGTCATGTAATCCTTGAAGGCGCTGATATTCAGGAATATTGTACCACTGGGTTTGCCGCTGAAATAAAGCTTCCATGAACGGGAAATACCGTTTTTGCGTAACACAGCGTGTAAGTGTCGTTGCGCGCGCATCAATAATATTCAGAAGAAAACTTCTTACAACTAATTTCGCTTTGCCCGTATCTATATATTTTTCCTTAAGTCTCGGCAGAACGGTATTATGAAAAGTGGCGCAGTGATTACAGGTAAGTGAAGCATATTCAATAATCTCAACCGGCGCATTAGGATCACCTAAAACCATATCGTGATTTATAAACCCGACATCCGGTCCTTCTTCAGCTGCCGGCGCAGTCTGTTCCTGTGCGGCCGCCTCTACTACGGCTGACGCAACTTCAGCAGTAGCTTCTGTTGTGACCGTTTCTGAAGCCATATCCTGTTCAGAACTATCCGAACAATTAACCAGCAAAAGAGCCGTTACCCCGAGTATCATCATTTTGATAAAATTCGCTATTTTTAGCGTATATAGTTGTTTCAACATTATTCACCTACAATATATTGTTATTAATATAAAAATGAATAGACCATCAAATCAAGTCAAGAATGAAAGTTTTGACGATTTTATTCATTAAATTTACTTCTTTAATTAGCACTTCCCTGACCACGTCTCGTAAAGCGCTTGATCTGCTTAGGTTTTTGAGTTTTCTGACTTGCGGCAAGCTCCGCCCCGACATTAAATAAACTTGCCCTTAATTGATCATCTTTTATGTCTTTTAGCATCAAATCAAGTTCATTTCTTTGAGAATCACTAAGAATCGGTGGTTGGTATTTTTGTTCTGGTGCTTTTTTGTCCACATTTCCATGCTTAAAAATCAATCTTTCCACCGCCTTAAAGCCGTAATAAGAATTAATCCGGTCGATAACAAGCGGCTCAAGATGCTGCATCTCAGGAGCAAAACTTCCTTCAACACGAATATGAAGAACACCGGCGCGGTCAGTTTTCTCATTGCTTTTTGGCATAATAAGTCTTTCCGGCAGGCTAGACCTAGCGAGCACAGATCCGACTATTTCGCCCCAATGAAGAATAATATCGCTTTTAGCAAAGCCAAAACGGGCAAAGGTGCGATTATTGATACTGCCGGCAATATCTGCAATCGACTTTGTTCTGTATGTTCGGTTAGTTTTTGATTTATTGATCATGGCGTCATAATACCCTTTTATGGGTTTTTGGGATATAAGAATTATAGTATAGTTTATTTAAGAATCGTCAATAATAGGGTAAAAATGGATAGTACGGTCACTATAGTTGATAAAAAAGACGAGCTGGTTGATGCTTTGCTTGATTGGTATGACCATAATGCCCGTGTCTTGCCGTGGCGCATTTCACCGGAAGCTAAAATTGGCGGCATATCCCCAAACCCATATCACGTCTGGCTCAGTGAAATTATGCTTCAGCAAACCACTGTTGTTACCGTTATCCCTTATTTTGAAAAATTCATCGAAGCGTGGCCGACTATTGAGAAAATGGCTCAGGCTGATCTCGATGATATCCTGACGGCGTGGGCTGGACTTGGATATTACGCCCGGGCGAGGAATTTGTATAAATGTGCTCTCTATATTGCTGGTGAACTTGGCGGCGAATTTCCGACGGATTATGATGATCTGCTGAAACTTCCCGGCGTTGGTGTTTATACGGCTGCGGCAATAAGCTCAATCGTTTATGATTTTCCGGCGACAGTGGTTGACGGAAATGTTGAACGGGTGCTGAGCCGGCTTTTTAACATAACAACTCCCCTACCAGATTCGAGACCCGAGATCAGAGAGTATGCCGAGCTACTGACACCAGACCATAGACCCGGCGATTATGCCCAAGGCTTGATGGATCTGGGCGCAACAATTTGTATGCCAAGGGTGCTAAAATGCGAAAGCTGCCCGCTGCATGATGACTGTAAATCCAGCGCGCTTGGCACCGCTGCAGAATTGCCGGCAAGAATTAGAAAAAAAGCCCGCCAAACCAGAAGAGGGTATGCTTTTTGGGCCGAATATGACGGTAAGGTATGGCTACGCCGCCGCCCTGAAAAAGGACTGCTTGGCGGAATGATGGAAGTGCCGTCCGATGAATGGGTCCCTAGCAATAGCTGGGATAATTTCCCCACCCCCCGTATCCCGATTATAGCCAATTGGGAAATACTTCCAGGAATGGTTCGCCACACATTTACCCATTTTCATCTTGAGCTAAAAATCATCCGCCTTGATCTGGAAGAAATGATCAACCTTCAGGAAGGCGAGTGGTGCCCGGTTGATGAAAAAGATAATTACGCCCTGCCCACAGTAATGAAAAAAATCTTCAATCATGTGGGCGAGCCTTTATTGGATTTATAGAATATGACACCGGTTTTTTTCTACGGCCTTTTCATGGACCCTGATCTGCTCATAAAAGATGGACACCATCCCGGCTCATTCCGAATTGCACAATTAAAAGACTACCGCTTAAAACTTGGCTCCAGAGCAACCTTAATCCCTGAGCCATTATGCGAAACATGGGGAACGATAATGGAATTACCTGCTCATGAACTTGCGCGGCTTTACTCTGCTCCTTCTGTTTGCGACTACCGATCAGTTTTAGTAAAATGCGTGGTGGAAAATGACTTGGAAGTGGAGGCGGATGTATATATTCTCGACCCTGATGAACCATTGGCACCACCAAAGAATGCGACATATGCCAAACAACTTATCGCAATTTGCAAAAAAATTGGTTTGCCACAATCATATAAACAAGAGATTGAGGCTCTAATTAAAAAAATAGAGGAATGAGATGTTAATACTTCATGATAATACGGAATCTGGAAATGCTTATAAAGCGAGACTGCTATTATCATTTCTTGAGCTACCTTTCAAAACCATTCAGTATGATGTGGTAAAGGGCGCAACCCGCACCGAAAATTATCTTATGAATATAAACAAAAACGGCCGCATTCCCGTACTACAGCTTGAAGATGGCGGGTGTCTGGCCGAATCTAACGCGATCCTTTATTATCTGGCGCAGGGTACAAAATATTTCCCGAAAGATCACTGGCAACAGGCCAAGGTGATAGAATGGATGTGCTTTGAGCAATATTCTCATGAACCGTTTGTCGCCGTTGCCAAATTTATATTGACTATGCTACCGGCAGATACACCGCGCAGGGCCGAAATCCCTACCCTTCATGAAAAAGGCTATGCCGCCCTACAAATCATGGAAGATCAACTTACGGAAAATGATTTTCTGGTCGGAGATAAGCTGAGCATTGCTGATATCGCGCTATATGCCTACAGCCATAAAGCCCATATGGGGGATTTTGATATGTCGCGATTTCCGGCTATAAATTCGTGGTTCAAAAGAATTGAAAATGAAACTAATTATAAGGAGATGTACCCTGATGACTGGTAAAATTCACAAAGCAAGCTGCATGTGCGGCGATATAGAAATCGAAGCTTCGGGTGATCCCAATTACGCGGAATATTGCCACTGTATCACATGCCAAAAATCATCCGGCTCAAGCTTTATGGTTTGGGCCGTGTTTGATAAAGAAAATGTCAAACTGACCAAAGGTGAGATTAGCCTTTATAATTCAAGCCCGGATTTACAACGTGGGTTTTGCGGCAACTGCGGATCAAACGTATCCATTCATACGGATAAATGCTTCGACTTACCAATCGGCGCACTCGAAAATCCTGACGCCATAAAAATCACTCAACATATCTGGACCAAACGCGCCCTCAAACATGTATCGCTTGATGATGACCTGCCAAAATATCCGCAATCCGCACCGGATTAAAACAATTCGACGATTTTTCCGTATTCATCAAGACTATCAAGTGGACCTATAGCGCCGAGGCTTAAATCGCTGCCTTTTAGAACTCTTGCAGCGCACTTCATGACAGCAGTAGCATCGACCTGCTCAATTTTTGCTATTGTTTCTTCGCGGGGGATGTGGCGGCCGAAGATCATTTGTTGGCGGCCAAGTTGTTCCATGCGGCTGGTGGTGTTTTCAAGTGACATTAAAATGCCGGCTTTTATTTGTGCCACGGCGCGCGCTACTTCACCGTCCGTGACATCCTCACATAATTTATGAAATTCTTCGCCGACCACCGGGACAAGTTCCGAAACCTGATCCGGGCCAGTGCCTGCGTGGATACCAAAAGTACCGCCATCGACATATGATCCCATAAAGGAGTAGATCGAATAAACCAGACCACGTTTTTCTCTGACTTCCTGAAACAGTCTTGACGACATACCGCCACCAAAAACCATCGCCATCACCTGTGATGAATAATAATCAGGATCATTAAAGCTAATACCGTCAAAGCCAAAAAGTAAGTTTACCTGTTCAAGGTCACGTTCTATGCGATTTTCACCGCCGCTATAGACCGCTTTATGTTTATCAAGGTCGCGGTTTATTTCAAGATTGTTAAAATTATCCTCCACCATTTTCACAAATTCATCATGCTCAAGATTACCTGCGGCGACCACGGCCATATTTTTTGCTTTATAATGTCCGGCCATATAACGGGATAAATCATCACGGCTGAAACCATTCACGAGATCTGCAGTACCAAGAATCGGTCGTCCCATGGGCTGATCGTGATAAGCCGCGGTTTGCATTAAATCAAAAACCACATCATCGGGCGTATCTTCTGCCTGGCCTATTTCCTGAATGATGACGCCGCGTTCGCGTTCGAGCTCATCCTGCTCAAAAGTAGAGTTCTGTAAAATATCACCAAGCACATCAATACCAAGCGCGAGGTCTTCTTTCAGGAGCCGCGCATAATAAGTGGTGTGTTCGCGGGATGTATAGGCATTAAGGTAACCGCCAACATTTTCTATCTGCTCAGCGATATCAAGAGCAGATCTTCTCTCGGTTCCTTTAAAGGCCATATGCTCTAACATATGGGAAAGGCCATTTTCGCTTTTTTCTTCAAAGCGGCTCCCTACATCAACCCAAGTGCCAACCGTTACAGACTCCACATGCGGCAGCGTATCACTTACGACCCTGAGGCCGTTTTTAAGTGTCGTTACATTTACGCTCATAGATTATCCAGAATATATTTCTTTAGAGCGTCAAGATCATTAGGCAGAATGTCAAATTTTTCTTCTCTCTCGAACAGATCGGCCATATGGGCCGGAAGGGCGGGATGCTGCCCGGTCATTTCTTTTACTGCTTCCGGGAATTTTGCCGGATGGGCTGTGCTGAGTGAAATCATTGGAATGCTTTTATCATTCCAGTTTTTACGCGCTGCGTTTATGCCAACGGCCGTATGCGGATCAATGGCATGACCAGTAGAATTATAGACATCCTTAATGGTTTCTTTTGTCTCGTCTTCTGATACACGAAGAGCTTTGAATGTTGATTTAGCCCGCTCGAGCTGTCCATCGCCTATCGTGAACTCCCCTTGTTGCTTGAGGCTTTCCATCAAATTGCGAACATCCGCGGCACTACCATCATAAATATTATAAAGCAGCCGTTCAAAATTACTGGATACCTGAATATCCATGCTCGGGCTGATGGTGGCAATCGTTACGCCAACTTTATATTCACCGCCCGTTAGTGTGCGCGTTAAAATATCATTGATGTTGGTTGCAACGATTAACTTCTCAATAGGGAGACCCATTTCTTTTGCGATATAGCCAGCATAAACATCGCCGAAATTCCCTGTAGGTACTGAATAAGACACTCTACGCTCAGGCGCACCAAGAGCAACGGCGGATGTGAAATAATAAACGACCTGCGCCATAACCCGGGCCCAGTTGATACTGTTAACCGCAGATAGATTTATTTTGTCGCGAAATTCAAGATCATTAAACAGCGCCTTAACCATTGCCTGACAATCATCAAAATCACCATCAATGGCAATATTATGGACATTATCCTCTATGACTGTTGTCATTTGCCTGCGCTGTACGTCTGAAACGCGGCCTTTAGGATGAAGCATAAAGATATCGGCTCGCTCACTACCCTGCACACAGTCAATAGCGGCGGAGCCGGTATCACCGGATGTTGCACCAACAATGGTAACTTTTTCACCGCGCTTCTTAAGAACATAATCAAATAAATGGCCGAGAAGCTGTAGGGCTACATCCTTGAAAGCCAAAGTCGGACCATGATATAATTCCAGCATCCATTCGTTACTATCCAGCTGCGTAAGCGGTGCAATAGCATCATGGCGAAAGCTTGAATAGGCTTTATCTATCAGCTCTTTAAAATCTGCTTCTGGTATTTCAGGACAAACGAAAGGTGCCATAACCCGAAAGGCTATTTCCTGATATGATTTTCCAGCCATTGTGGAAATTTCATAATCGGTAATAAGCGGCCAGCTCTGTGGCAGGTAAAGTCCACCGTCGCGGGCAAGTCCTGTCAGCAGTACTTCTTGAAAATTTAACTCTGGCGCTTCGCCGCGCGTACTTACATATTTCAAATAATGTGTCCTCGTAAAATTATAATCACTTCTTATTTATATGAGCGATGAAATATATCCCGACTAACACAATTGCCAGCCCAAACCAAGTTAAAGCGTAATCAAGATGATTATTAACAATATTAAATTCCGTACGGCCAGCGATGGGTAAATCATTCCCCGCTGCTTTCTTTGCCGCATATAGATACATCGGGAAAATGTTCTGAATATTTTGTGCGCTAGCCATTGCAGCAACATCACCATAATACCAGTTATTATTATTCGGTTCATTTTCAGGACCGTACCATAATTTAAGCCATGGTTTCCTGAGCAAGCCTACGACTGTCATTTCACCAAATGCCAGACTTTCTGGCCTCGTCGTTTGGTTTTTCAATCGTTCTGGTACCCAACCACGATTAATAATAACCAGGGAACCATCATTTGCCGCAAACGGGGTATATAGATCATAACCCGGCGCACCGTTTGGCCCGACACTATACATGGTCATTTCCTGATCATTATTAAATGATCCCCTTAGCGATACGGACATATATTCAAGCTCATCCATATCAGAACTATCAAGGGGCAGAGAAACCGGAGCCATATTTGCGCGGGTTTCTATTTTTTCAATAAGGGATAATTTCCATTCAAGCCGTTCCACCTGCCAATCGCCAAGCAGCAACAGGCATATAAACATCGGAATGCTAAATAGAGTTGGCCAGAGCCGTGGTTTAAATTCATAGGAAAACATATCTTACTTATCCAGTTTGCCTTCGCTGGCATTATAATAATATTGCATGGCAATAATTAAACCTTTTGCCGGTCTAAGCATGCCGATGGAACCGCCGATAATCATTGGCGCCCATAGTATAGCATGTAACCAGAGCGGCGGCTGATAGTTTACCTCAACCACAAGCGCGAGGCCAACAACAATAAAGCCGAGGATCAGTATAATAAAAACCGCGGGACCGTCGCCGCGTTCAAATTCGGTAAAATCTAGTTCGCAATGATCGCACGTACCTGCAAATTCGAGAAAGCCATCATAAAGCTTCCCTTTCCCGCACCTAGGACAACGACACCCCAGCCCCGCTTTTACTGGCGAGACTGGGGTGTCTGAATTTTGATTATCTGGCAAGTGAGTTAGCCTGTGATACCTACATAGATGCAGAAGAATAGTACAAGCCATACAACATCAACAAAATGCCAATACCATGCGGCGGCTTCAAAACCGAAATGATGATCCGGTGTAAAGTGACCAACCATTCCGCGGAACAGATTAACCAGCAGGAATATAGTCCCTATCAAAACATGAAAACCATGAAAGCCCGTTGCCATATAAAATGTTGAGCTATAAATACCGTCTTCAAAACCAAATGTTGCATGAGTATATTCATAGGCCTGAATGCCTGTAAAGAATGCACCAAGCAAAACGGTATAAAGAAGCATTTGTTTGAACATCGCCCGGTCACCTTCAACAAGTGAATGGTGAGCCCAAGTTACGGTACATCCGGAAAGCAGAAGAACCAATGTGTTCACAAGTGGCAAATGCCATGGATCAAGCGTTTCAATTCCTTCTGGTGGCCAAACAAAATTGATGGCTTCTGTTGGGAAAATGCTCGCATTAAAGAAAGCCCAGAACCATGCGACAAAGAACATAACTTCTGAAATAATGAACAGGAACATACCGTAGCGAAGGCCCAGTTGGACTATCGGTTTATGATGACCTTGATGCTCGCCTTCTCTGATAACGTCTCCCCACCAACTGTATGAACAGAAAATAACAAGTATCGCGCCCAAAATGAGCAACCAGCTTGTATCAAAATGCATGTACATGATAGCGCCCATCGCCAATGTAAACACACTCGTTGCTGTGAGAATTGGCCAATGGCTTGGATCTACCAAATGGTAATTATGATTAGGTGCGTGCTGATCTGACATAAATTGTTCCTTATTTAACTAATCAAATTGTTTATTGTAATCGTCTGACGGGAAGAAAGTATAAGACAGTGTCATTTCTTTTATCTCGTCCACATTTTCGTCTTCGACGAATTCTGGGTCGATATAGAAACTAACTGCCATATCCACTTCTTCACCAGGCTGGAGTGTTTGTTCAGTAAAACAAAAACATTCAACCTTATTAAAATAATAAGCCGTTTTAAACGGAGTAACATTAAAAGTCGCAACCCCGGTAATTGGCTTATCGCTTTCATTTACGGCTTTGTAAAAGATCAAGGCTTCTTCACCAACTTTTACTTTTACGCGCCGTTGAACTGGTTTGAAATACCACGGTAGTCCACCATTGGTATCTGCATTAAAAAGTACCGTCACTTCCCGGTCGAGGATCATATTCTGATCCGGTGCATATTCGGCCACGTTAGTCGTTCCGCCGATACCGGTCGCCGCGCAAAA
>Ga0233449_1000867_pt1 | contig 31573 bp, 31 predicted proteins | sample SI_124_October20_FD_183012 | JGI IMG/M metagenome (GOLD analysis project Ga0233449, IMG submission 183012) | Seawater microbial communities from Saanich Inlet, British Columbia, Canada - SI_124_October2016_200_MG | ecosystem: Environmental > Aquatic > Marine > Inlet | place: Canada: British... | reverse complement strand
AGGTATTTGGTAAAAGGGATTGAACGCGCCGATAGCGTCATATGGGATGCCCATAAAATGTTCAGAACGCCCATTCTTTCAGCTGCGGTACTGGTTAAAAATCATCATCATATTGATCATGCATTCTCGCAGAAAGCCAGTTATCTGGTACATGAAAAAGAACAACCCGGCGTTGACCAAATGATGCGCGCCGTTGAATGTACAAAATCAGGACTTGGCCTTAAGATGTTTATGTCTATCGCCGCAATCGGTGAAGACGGCCTTTCCGACTTTATAAGTGGCCGCACGAAACTCGCCGCTCAAGCAGCAAATTATTTAAATACGCTTAATGATTTTGAATGTCCGGTCATGCCGGAAACAAACATTCTATGTTTTCGCATTGGAAATAATGATCAACGGCAGTTGGAAATACGCAAAAAACTTCTTAAAGCAGGAAATTTCTACATTTCAACAACCATGTATAAAAATGCCCGCTGGTTACGTTGCGCTATAATGAACCCTGATACGTCATTTGATGATTTAAAAGAGCTGTTTGATGAAGTGCGAGAAATAAATACCAAACTAGATATTTAAAGAGCCTCAATAACGATATCTGGTGTTAGGATTTGCGGCAATATATCGGGGTTATCAATGCTGCGCCCGCTTGGGAAATATAAATAAAGTGGCACACCGATCCGTCCGTAGCTTTGCAATGTTTTGGTAATATCCGGATTTTGGTTAGTCCAATCACCGACCATCACCTTGATATCATTATCTTCAAACGCCTTATGTACAAGGTCTTGCGAAAGCGCAATCCGTTCATTTAGTTTGCAAGTCACACACCAGTCTGCGGTAAAATAAACGAATACCGCCTGCTTTTGATTTATTAAATTGCGTAATTCATCTGAATTAAATGAAGCAGCATTTAATCCGCCCTCTTCTGAAACGTTATTCTTGCTTTCTATATCCAAACCGGAAAGATAAAATCCAGAGAAAAGCACACCCACCATACAAAAGCCGGAAAACAACTTCCATAAAATGCATTTTGAAAAAGCCCATAAGGCCATACCAAGCAGCAAACTAGCTGTAAGGGCTAGCGTCATTGCATTAATACCAACCTGATTACCCATTATCCAGAAAAGCCATAGAGCCGTCGCCAGCATTGGAAAGCCGAGGATCGTGCGCATATTCTCCATCCAGGCGCCAGGGCGCGGTAGTATGGCTCTAAACACTGAACTATAACAAAGTAATAGATAGGGAAAAGCCAAACCAAGTCCAAGCATTAAAAATACCAGCCAACCGGTCAGATCACCACTTATAAAAGCAAACCCGAGTGCCCCGGCCATAAAGGGTGCCGTGCAAGGTGTCGCAACAATAACGGCGAGAAAGCCGGTAAAAAATGATGCTTGTCTATTGCTTCCCTTAACAAGTCCCTGCCCCATTCCAGCCAAACTGCTGCCAAATTCGAAGACACCAAATAAATTAAGTCCGATCGTCACCATCAACAAGCCAAGTATGAAGTTAACCACGGGCATCTGCATATGAAAACCCCAGCCAACCGATAGCCCGTTAACAAAAGCGCCGATGATACCAAAACAGAGCAGCACACCTGCCGTATATAAAAGCCCGCTCAAGCGCGCTTCTTTCGGGTCTTTCTGTGACAGTCCCGCCACGCTCATGGCTTTTAAGCTTAAGATTGGAAAAACACACGGCATTAAATTAAGGATCAGACCACCTAGAAAGGCAAAAGCCAGTGCGGTCATTAGCCCCATATCTGGCTGCGCGGTTACAGCTGCAACTTCTTCTATAGGATCAACAAACGGGCTTAATGTTTCCTGCGCCGCCAGTGATAAGGCAAGTTCCTCGCCTTCACCGGTTTTTATGCGAAGCACATATTCAAATTCATCATTATCCACATAGCCATAAGCATTTTTAAAGCGGCCTATAATTTCGCCATTGATGAATGATAAATCTTGAGCATAAATATTTTCCATCATGCCTTCAGAGCGGGGAAATAAATAAGCGCTTTCGATCACTTCATATTTTTTGGATATTTTTGCTTTGACAGAAAAATTCTCACCGTCTGTATAAAAAACACTGGGCCAATTAACCGTCTCTGGCATATCTGCTTTAGCGGCGTTCACCAACGCCTCGCCGCGCTGATTGCCCGCATCTTCACCAACATTAATCACCGTGCTAATAGCCGCTTCCTGCGGCACACATAGAGTATCTGAACATATAAGCCAGAAAGCATCCCCACCAAGGGCGATATCAGGACCAGAATAATCATCAGACACCGACACCTCGGCTATAATAGTGACTTTACCGTCATAACCGTATGATACAATTTCCTCAAACGGGATAAGATGCGGCGTGGTAAACTGCAAATCGCCGATTTGTACTCCGTCAATTTCGTTCCAATTCATTTCAAGCTTAAGGCCCGCATCACCAGGGTTTTCCCAGTAAGCATGCCAGCCCTGATCAGGTTCAAGCTCGAAGACTATATTAAATTTTGCGCCGGAGGTTACAGAACTTTTATCGACGAGCAATTCTAATTTTGATAAATCCGTACGCACAACCTCAGCCGTAGCCGGCATTAGGCAGCATAGAAGCATAACATTTATCGCAAAAATTAATTGGTAGATTTTTTTAAATTTCATTTTCCTCACATACACCCTTTTAATCGGTCCGAGCAAGTAAATTTTATCTGTTCTACATACACTTTTTTGTTATATAGTCCCTAAAATAACTTAAAAAATAAGAATTTGGAAACAATAATGAATATCCTGGTTACAGGTGGTTGCGGATATATAGGCAGCCATACCGTCCTAGCATTACTTGAAGCAGGCCATAAAGTTACCATCATTGATAACCTATGCAATTCATCACGCGAAGTACTGGAGCGGATAAAAAATATAACAGGCATCAATGAACTTACTTTTGTTGAAATGGATATTCGTGATGCTGACGGGCTTGAGATCGTCTTCAATCATTATAAGTTTGATGCCGTGATGCATTTTGCCGGTTTAAAATCCGTTGGTGAAAGCACAAAAAAACCACTTGAATATTATGATAACAATGTTGGCGGCACGGCTATTCTTTTAAATGTTATGAAGCATGCCAATGTTAAAACTTTGGTATTCAGCTCTTCAGCCACCGTATACGGCGATCCGATAAGCGTTCCAATATCTGAAACAGCGCCCACCGGCGGCACGACAAACCCTTACGGCACAACGAAACTAATGATCGAACAAATGCTTAGTGATTTATACGCCTCCGATCAAAGCTGGAATATAGCCCGTCTTCGTTATTTCAATCCCGTTGGCGCCCACGAAAGCGGCTTGATCGGTGAAGATCCGGGCGGTATTCCAAATAATCTAATGCCCTATATCACGCAGGTCGCCTCAGGGAAACTTGATGAGCTATCCGTTTATGGTGACGATTATGACACAGCGGACGGTTCTGGCGTGCGCGATTATATCCATGTTGTTGATCTGGCGGCGGGACATTTAAAAGCGCTTGATAAGCTTGAAGGACTTGCCACCTATAACCTAGGCACCGGCAAAGGCTATAGTGTCCTTGACGTCATAAAAGCATTCGAAGACGTAAACGATATTAAAATATCTTATAAAATAGCCCCAAGACGCGAAGGTGACATTGCAAGCTGTTATGCGGATCCGACACTCGCCGAAAGTGAACTTGGCTGGAAAGCAAACAAAGATATAAATCAGATGGTCCGCGATGCTTGGAACTGGCAATCAAAAAACCCTACCGGGTATTAAAGCGGATATTAAGTTGCCGTCCTGAACTGCCCGCTCGGTTTATAATGCATCAGATAATTTGGAATGATCGCCTCTACCGGTGTGCCTGTTACACCAAGCGAAGCTAGATCATTGCCGCTGGCAACATTATCCTGCTCAAGTAAGCGCACTTGATCAATAGTTACCATAGGGTTTGGCAACATTCCAAGGAAAAATGCTTTATAATAAGCAAGCCACGTCGGAACAGGGATAAGCGGAACATTCTGTTCAGTCGCTTTATTGACCAGTTCCATAAGTTCACGCATGCTATAAACGGTTGGCCCGCCAATTTCGTAAGTTTTTCCTTCATTACCCAGTGAATTTACAATAGCACTGGCCACATCACCGACATAAACCGGCTGCATTTTACTATCACCGCAAATAACAGGTAGAATTTGAAACATTTTGGCAAGCGCCGCAAACTTGTTAAAGAACAGATCGTCCGGTCCAAAAATTACACTGGGGCGAATAATGGTCGCGCCTGGGAAATTCTTACGGACAGCCGCCTCACCGGCCGCTTTTGATCTGGCATATTTCGATGTTGCCTCAGCGTCGGCACCAATAGCCGACAAATGAATAAGGCCTTTAACACCGGCAATGGCTGCCACTTCGGAGATTAGTGCCGCGCCCTGATGATGAACTTTATCAAATGTTTGCGAACCACTTTCATGAAGTATGCCAACCAGATTGATCACATAATCACTATCCATAATCGCCGCTTCAATGGAATTTCTATTTTTGATATTGGCCTGGGAAATCTGTATCTGACCAAGATCACCAAGCGGTTTTACAAACAGCGCATTATTAGGACGACGCACCGCCACACGAATGCGGTATCCGGCATGCGCCAGATGCTGCACCAATGTCTTACCAATAAATCCTGATCCGCCAAAAATAGTAACCAGTTCACCGCTCATATTCCGTCTCCCATTAAAAAACTCTATGAAACAGTTTTATACGCTTTTAAGGCTCTTCGTCCAGAGGGTTTATTATATTTTTGTTAAAAATTTTTAACAGCAACCCTATTCAATCGTAATGGTATTAGGAGAATGACCCTCGTCATTCTCCTAACAGATTAGCCTTTTAAATTCTCGCCGAAAAACGCGAGGGTTCGGTCCCAGGAAAGTTGTGCCATTTCTTCGTTAAAACGTCCCGTACTGTCATTATGAAAACCGTGACGTGTGCCTGGATAAATATGCTTAGTGTAAGGAACATTGTTTGCTTTCATCACTTCTTCATAAGGGCCCCAAGACGTATTCACACGCTCGTCATCTTCAGCAAGCTGTCCCATAATAGGTCCCCTCACATTTCCGACAATATCCGTGCGGGCCGGTGTGCCGTAATATGGCACCGCCGCATCAATGACATCCGACTGCCAGTTATCATTTTCCGTCACAAATGGGTAGGCGCTACTCCGTAGCTTGGCCGCATTATAACCTGCTACCGCTAGCTTAAATAATGAAATTAAAGTGCCAATAAACCAAAGAATAATGAGTGACGTTTGAATTTTTTCCATTGTGATAAATGGTTTTTGAGCCTCTTGAGGTATAATAAGATTAGTACTATTTTGTTCAAATTGTAAGGGAGCAACAAATTCTATTTGGCTGACTGAACGCTCACTTAATGCCAAATCTTGCTGCCATGTAAATCCTTCCCCGGGCAGAAAGGCCGCCATTGGCAGTATCGCCAGCGCGAGTAAGGTCGCGCTCCAGCTCCAGGATTTTTCCTCTGCGCTAGATCCCTGAATCACTTTCAAAATAATAAAGACCACAGCAAATATAATTACACTTTGCCAGATATTATGACCGGCCAGTAATCCTAAATTAAAATCGGTATTAAACATTGTCGTTTTCCTCAAGTTTTATGGCCGTATCAATGGCCTGTTCCAATGCCGATATTTCACCTTCATCAATATCACTATCTTTTAGTAAATGTTGCGCCAGCGCCGATGTAGACCCACCGAAAGCACTTCCAATTAAATGCTTTAACGCCTGCGTTCTTGCCTGCGCCCGACTAAGCAGCGGACGGTATAAAAAGGCCCTACCCTCTTTACGTTGATCAACAAAACCTTTGTCTTTCATTATCCCTAAAAATGTCTGGATTGTCGTATAGGCTTGCTTCTTTTGCGATGAAATCGCATCCACAACATTCTGAACACTAGCTTCGCCCTGCTTCCATAGAACTTCCATGATGCGGTTTTCCGCTTCAGTTAATATTGTTGACGGTTGTCTGGCCATAAAACGAATCCTTAATGTTTATAATTACTAATTATTTAGGAGTTTAATTCAGAAGTCAAGCTTAATTACTAATTTTTTAGGAGTTAGTTTACAGGACGGCTTAAATTAAGATAATTTTCATGAACATATTGCCTAGGGTTTTTACCGTCCATATCCCACACATGACGCTTCGCCATCTCCAAATCACCAAAGTAAAAATGAATGGTTTGATTTGGCCGCTCACCAAGGTTTGAAATAGCATGGACCGCATTAACATCCAGGTCCACAACATTAGGCGCATCAAACGTCACTTGACTGCGCTCAACCACATCATCACCATCACGGTCATAAAATATATGCGTCTCTGCCCCGCCATAAATGGCTGACACGGCGATCATACCGTGTTCATGCGGCGGATATAAAATTTGCGGTGTCGTGGCAATATAATAAGCGGTGACATGATCATCCAAATAAAGCAGAACTTCATCACAGTCAAAATCCGGCATATCGGAAATAATAGCTGCCGGATTTGCGACGGCTTCTTTTAAATGATCGACGGCAGCATCTATACTATTTTCAACATATAGTCTACGAACCGTTTCGATTAAATCTTTAACGGCGTCACCTACTTCAACTTCATAATCATTCATGAATGGCCCCTATTTTTTCTTGATACTTTTGATGGTCTCGTTACGGTATTTGGTTGCCTCTTCATCTTTAGCGCAAAGAATTAAATCTTCCGTATCCGCATAACCCGTCGCAGGATTAAGGGCGTTTGCTGCAACATTAACGCCGCGTTTGATAAGCTGCACAGGCAGACGCGGGAACGCCGCTATTTCTTCCGCCATCTCAAGTGCTTTATCCATCGACTTGCCATTTTCCGTAACATAATCAGCCAGTCCCCACTTCTTACATTCTTCGGCTTTATGTTGATAACAGAATATTGACATTAGCTTTGCTTTAGCAGGTCCCACAAGGCGTGTTAAACGCGGAAGTGAGCCCATTCCGAAATTAAGACCTACTTTTACTTCAGGAACATAAGCATAAGAGCCTTCTGCCATCACCCGAAAGTCACAGGCCATTGCAACGGCAAGCCCGCCGCCAACAACACCGCCTTCGATAGCCGCGATAGTTGGCTGATTGACAGCTTCCCACGCAACACAGACATTGGCCGCTTTAGCACCCATAACCCGCGTTTTATTAGTGTCATTTTCATTTTGTATAGCTTGCAGAACTGAAAAGTCTGCCCCACTACAAAAATAACCGCCTTCGCCTGTTAAAATGACGGCACGGATATCACTATCCATGCTTATTTTCTCGGCCGCCTCTTTTAAACCGTCCATTACTTCTGCTGTAAGTGAATTATAATTCTCAGGCCTGTTTATGCTGACAACCGCTATATGAGGATTAGTTTCTGAATGACTTATTTTCACCACTTGGTTTACCATAATTTTCTCACCTAAAAGTCCACTTCCTGGGCAAGCCCTTGTTCGATGGCTATATCTAATACTGCCGTTGCCACACATAAATCCTGTAAGGCAATGCCTGAGCTGTCAAATATTGTTATCTGATCATCATCTGTTCGCCCGTCATGTTCACCCACTAAAACGGCCCCAATAGCCGTAATATCAAGATCTGGATTTTCACCGTAAGCCGCTTCAAATTCACCATTTACCCTTGATTGGGGCGGGTAATCGGCAAAAAGACTGGACTTTAACACAAGTTCCACCGGAAGTTCCCTCTTACCCGGCTGATCCGCACCCATGGCAGAAATATGAGTGCCCGGCTTTATCCACGCCGCGTCAAAAAGCGCCTCACGCGCCCCTGTTACTGTAACAAGTATATCCGCTTGGCGACACACAGTCTCAGAATCCGCATATTCCGCAAAAATCCCACTAGAGGCGAGTTCCATCATCGCTTTTGAAACGGTTTTTTCATTTCGGCTATGAATAAGAACTTTCTTAATATGGCGAATAGCGCATATTGCTTTAATTTCAAAAATCGCCTGATGTCCTGCACCAAGAACACCAAGTGTGCTTGCGTCATTTCGGGCAAGGCTGTTTGATGCCACCGCATTGGCCGCCGCGGTTCTAAGGCCATTAAGGTACCCCGCATTAAGTACCGCTCTTGCAAAGCCGGTTCCTTCATCAAGAAGGATCGTCGTTGTACCGTGATTAGGGATACCTTTTAAATGATTTCCGGCCCAATATGATCCGGTTTTAAGACCACTAATTCTGAGGTCTGTAAGATTTCCAGATTTTACCGAAAAAGTATTCCCTTCATCACAGCCCCGGCCGTGAACCACAGGAAAAATATTACCTTTTTGCTGATAAGCAGCGATAAAAGCCTGTTCAACAGCATCAAAAGCAATTTTCTGATTAGCAATTTTTTTAATATTTTCTTCGGATAAAATATGCATTAGCTGATTTTAAATTCTTTCATTGTTTCCAACCCATAGCGGATAGTCTCTAGCGGGTTTTCTGGTTCATCATGCTCGACGAAGAAATGCTCAAAACCAGCCTGCTTAATGCGGCTTAAATTTCTTTCAAAATCAATATTTCCTTTTCCCACATCAGCAAACCAGCCATTATCATCAATATCTTTTAAATGACACATGGGGAAACGGCCAGGATAGCGATCATACCAATCAAAGGGGTCCTGCTTAGCGACAGCCATCCAGTAAAAATCCATTTCAATCTTCATTAATTCAGGATCAGTTTGCTCAAAAACCAGCTCGGCAGGCTTAATGCCATCAAGCTCGATAAATTCAAAATCATGATGATGATAACCGAACTGAATACCGGCATCCTTACACATATGTGAAGCAACATTAAGCTTTTCCACCAAAGGCTTATACTGTTCTATCCTCACCCTGTCTTCCGGCGGAACCCACCCCATAATCATATATTTCTGACCAATAGTATGGGCATCTTCAATATAGGTCTTGAATGTTTCGACTTCCAGTTGGATCGGGTCGACATGACGGGAAACGCAGTTGAGGCCATTTTGATCAAGAGCCGCTTTAAAATCTTTTGCATTGCCACCTAAATTAAGAATTCCCTCCACTTCCTTAAAGCCAATTTCGGCCACTTGTGCCAAAGTACGCTGCATATTTTCTGCTAGCAGATGCCTGATAGTATATAGCTGAACACCATAGTTTGATATTTTACCAGTTGCGCCATGAGCGCTCATTAATCCGGGCATTCCCAAAAGTGATGCAAGACTAAGGCCCGCCGTTGATTTTATAAATTTGCGTCTGTTCATTATGATCCTCTTAAAGGTTATTTGCTTTCATCTGCGTCACGGCATAATCCACCGCCCGCGCCGTTAACGCCATATAAGTAAGCGACGGGTTCTGGCAGGCTGATGACGTCATTGATGATCCATCGGTGATAAAGACATTATCCACATCATGGCACTGGTTATGAGAATTGAGTACGGATGTCTTGGGATCCCGTCCCATTCGCGCCGTGCCCATTTCATGAATACCAAGGCCTGGATATGTATCCTCATCCAGATACCCTTTTACATTTTTAAGCCCCAGATCTTCTAACATCTTCACCGATACACCAACGATCTCACGGCGCATGGTCCAATCATTTTCACCGTATGCACAATCAATATGAAGCTCAGGAATACCCCATTGGTCAATTTTAGTTTTATGAAGTGAAACATGATTTTTATAATCTGGCAGCATCTCGCCAAAACCATCAATACTAAATGTCCATGGACCCGGTTTATTAAAGCTTTCCTTAAAATCAGCGCCGAAGCCTTTATCATCTAGTTTGTCTTTCCAGCCACGGCGCTGCGCACTACCCTGAAAGCCGAAACCACGATAATAATTTTCTTCTTGAGCGCGCAAATTTTGAAAGCGCGGAATATAAATCCCGGTGGCACGGCGCCCTACATAATATTTATCATCGTGACCCGGAAATTCGCCGCTCGCTCCCTGATTATAAAGATGATCCATTAAATAATGACCAAGCGCGCCACTGTTATTTGCAAAGCCATTTTGGAAAGTCTCACTTGTGGAATTAAGCAGTATTTGTGTAGACCCGAGCGTTGATGCGCACATGAAGATCACTCGCGCGCTGTATATTTTTGTCTCTTTGGTTTTTGAATCTATGACGCGCACACCGGTCGCCTTCTTTGTTTCCGGGTCATATACCAGACTATGAACTATGCTATCTGTGACGACCGTTAAATTGCCAGCATTTCTTGCGGCGGGAAGTGTCGCCGACTGACTTGAAAAATAGGCCCCAAATGAACACCCTCTCTGGCATTGATTTCGGTTTTGGCATGTACCGCGACCAAGAGCGAGCTGCTCTTCAGTCGGTTCAGTCAGATGCGCCGCACGCCCGATAATTAACCTTCGGTCTTCGTAAAGTTCTTCCATACGTACTTTGATGTCTTTTTCAACACAATTAAACTCCATCGGCGGTTGAAATTTCCCGTCAGGAAGTTGCGATAACCCATCATTATTACCTGTAATCCCGGCGAACAATTCAACATGATCGTACCACTTTTTCATATCTTTATAGCGGATTGGCCAATCAACGCCGTGGCCGTCTTTTTTATTGGCTTCAAAATCAAGATCTCCAAGGCGGTAACTCTGACGGTGCCAGGTCAGCGAACGCCCGCCCAGATGATATCCCCTGATCCAGCTAAAGGGTTTTCCCTCTTCGTGTGAATATGGGTGATCTTTATCATTAACAAAGAAGTGCTTGGTGCTATCGAGAAAAGCATAACAAAGCTTTTGAACTTCATGTTCACTATCTGCGGTTTTCCTGTCGACTTTATCGCGGAATTTCATTTCCCACGGGCCTAGCCCCTCACCAACATAATCTTCCTGATGTTCAACATGGTGACCGCGCTCAATCACTAAGGTTTTCATTCCTTTTTCAGAAAATTCCTTAGCGGCCCAACCGCCTGAAATGCCTGAACCGACTACTATTGCATCAAAATCCATTATTTGACCTATCTTTATTTTATTCAGTTTTTAAATTTAGCTAATCATAAAGCCCTTAGCTGTATCATAGCTCGTTATCATCATCTGTACTTCGTCCCCAGGTGTGTCATGCTCAACAAAGAAATGTTTTAGCCCTGCATGACTTGCTTTTGCTAAAATTGCGTTAAAGTCAATGGCGCCATTACCAACATAAACCATTTCACCGTCCTCGCGTCTGTCTTTGACATGACACATATGAAAACGTCCCGGATATTTATCAAAATATTCAAATGGATCATGACCCGCTTCAATGATCCAGAACAGATCCATTTCCATTACCATAATATCATCTGATAACTGTTCAAGCAGCATGTCATAGGGCTTAACACCGTCAAATGGTTTAAATTCAAATTCATGGTTATGATAAGCAAAATTGATCCCCGCTTTATTACACTGCTCCCCCACCGCCTGGAATAGCTCGGCATTGCGCTTGTACTGATCCATCGATTTTCTGTTTTCTTCACCGAGCCAGGCAAGTGTAATATATTTCTGATCCATGGTTGCTGCATATTCAATAGTTGCTTTCAGCGCATCACCGCGAAGTTGATCAATATTCACGTGGATTGACGGGCTAACAAGACCGTTTTGATCGATCATCGCCTTCACATCCCTCGCACTGCGGCCATAATAATTGAAGAACTCCACTTCTTTGTAACCAATTTCCGCTACCTGCGCGAGGCTTGCTTCCATATTTTCAGCCATCATATTGCGGATGGTATAAAGCTGAATCCCAACATTTCCAATTGGCGCTGCAAAGGCGCGTGTAAGACCGCCCATGCTCAACATGCTCGCCGCACTAAAAGCTGCAGTGGTTTTGATAAATTTACGTCTATTCATAAAATAATTCTTTCAGTTAAAGCGCATTTGCTTTCATTTGTGTGACGGCATAATCCACAGCTCTTGCCGTAAAGGCCATATAAGTTAGTGAAGGTTTCTGACACGTCGATGAAGCCCGCTGCCCCATCGGTGATAAAAACATTCCCTACGTCGCCCACGTGCGGCCAACTTGCTCAAACGGCACACATCCCTGATATGGTCCTGGATATTGTTCGTAACGAAGTTCTTCTTCGGCACCGATCTGCGATGTAAAATACCCGACTAGAGTAAGCTCTTTAAATTCGGCAAAAAAGCTCTTGTCTTCTGTTTCTTCATTATCCATTTCGCTCATAATGCTATGACGTTCATCCGCTGAGCCGCTCATAAAGCGGCTATCGACAGCCGCCAGACCTTTCATGAAATTTTCTCGCTCGTCGTCGTAATACCAATCAGATACAATCAAATGGATATAGTCTGGCACTCCCGCCATTATAGCACCGGGTGTGTCGGTATCAGGAATAATCATTTGTGCCATTTCACTAACCAAATTTAGCTGATCCGCTGAAAAGGCCGCATTGTTAATATCCTGTGCGGCCGCACCACTAAGTACACCGCTTATAACCGATGCGGATAATGCACCACCAGTCATAAGGGCAACCGTTTTAAGCATTTGCCGCCTGTTTAAATCATTAAAATCTGTCATGGTTTATAGTCCTAAAACTTTATTATTTAAATCCGCATCCGATCCTGCACCGGCAAAATCATCAAAGCTCCGCTCGGCTGGCTTGATGATATGATCACTAACAAACTGTGCACCCTCTTTTGCGCCAGTTTCCGCATCCTTAATGCAGCATTCCCATTCAACAACGGCCCAGCCATCAAATCCGTACTGTGTAAGCTTACTAAAAATGCCGTTAAAATCGATCTGACCGTCGCCTAGCGATCTAAAGCGGCCCGGCCGGTCAACCCACGACTGATAGCCACCATAAACACCAGAGCGCCCATTTGTATTAAGCTCACCATCTTTGACATGGAACATCTTAATACGTTCATGGTAAATATCAATAAATTCCAGATAATCCATTCCCTGCAAAATCAGATGACTTGGATCATATAAAATATTTGCTCGCGGGTGATTATCAACCGCCTTAAGAAACATTTCAAAACTTACCCCATCATGAAGATCTTCACCGGGATGGATTTCATAACAAACATCAACACCAACGTCATCAAAGGCGTTGAGAATTGGTAACCAGCGCCTGGCAAGTTCGGCAAAGCCCTGCTCAACCAACCCCTCAGGACGCTGCGGCCATGGATAGACCGTATGCCAAAGAAGTGCCCCCGGGAATGTCACATGTGCCGTCAGCCCAAGGTTCTTACTGGCTTTTGCTGCCAGCATTAATTGCTCAGTGGCCCATTTCTCTTTGGCTTTATGATCATCCTTAGCGTGATCGGGGCCAAAGGCGTTAAAGAGCGTATCATATGCCGGATGGCAAGCTACCAATTGACCCTGAACGTGGGTCGATAGTTCAGTGATTTCCACACCATATTTTGCTGCTGTTTTTATTAGATCGTCGCAATAAGTCTGATCTTCCGCCGCTCGTTCAAGATCAAATATACGTCCGTCCCACGACGGAATTTGAACACCAATATAACCGATTGACGCCGCCCATTCGACAATGGATTCAAAGCTATTATAGGGCGCTTCATCACCTGCAAACTGTGCTAAAAAAAGCGCTGGTCCTTTAATTTGTTTCATATTTTAGTTCCTAGTTTTCAATTTTTATCCATTTCTCATTTGAATTGGTGCTTTTCACCAACGCTTCAACGAAGGCCATGCCACGCACGCCTTCTTCAATTCCGATAAGGCCGTGCCCCATATAATCCCCCTCGAAGGCTCTGATCGCTTCAGCAAACCCTGTATATAGATTGGCAAATGCCTCAAGATAGCCTTCTGGATGTCCTGATGGTAAGCGGCAAGCACTGTATGCTTCTGCCGATAAATTGCTTTTATCCAACCCAGCCGTATATGTCTGCATCGCTGCACCGTGCGGTTTATAATAAAGATTAAATGGTTCCATCTGGTGCCATTCAAGACCGCCTTTTTCGCCGTAAATTTTAATCTTCAGGGCATTTTCCTCACCGGCGCAAATCTGGCTCGCCGTTAAAGTGCCGCTGGCTCCGTTTTGCATACGGAATAAAACAGAGCCGTCATCATCGAGAAGGCGCCCTTTAACATATATATTCAAGTCCGCGCAAACATCGACCATTATATCACCAGATATATATTCCGCCAGATTATGGGCATGTGTGCCGATATCACCCATCGCACCCGCAACACCCGATTTCGCGGGATCCATGCGCCACTCAGCTTGTTTATTATCCACATCCTGCGAAAGCCAGCCCTGGGGATATTCAACCAGTATTTTACGAATTTCACCTAACTTGCCATCTTTAACCATCGCTCTAGCCTGCTTGACCATCGGGTATCCAAGATAAGTATGGGTAAGGCCGTAAAGGAGGCCTGTTTCATCTACAATATCCTGAAGTTTTTTTGCTTCATCAAGATTAAGTGTTGCCGGCTTATCGGACATCACATGAAATCCTGCCCTGAGGGCCGCCTCGGCTGGCGGTAAATGCAAATGATTTGGCGTGACAATGGCCACGAAATCCATCCGCTCACCGATCGGCAGGGCCGCTTCTTTTTCCATCATCTGGTTATAATCCTCGTAAACTCTGGCAGGATCAAGAAACAGATCACTGCCTGTCTGTTTGGATTTTTCAAAATCACTACTGAAAGAACCGCAGACAAGTTCTATTTGATTATCAAGTCGCGCCGCCATGCGGTGCACTTCGCCGATAAAAGAACCCGGTCCGCCACCGACCATCCCCATTCTTATTTTACGGCTTGAGGCATTAATTTGATCAGACATCAAAACTCCCTATTTTTTATCCTATATCCCTAAAAAATGTAATCAATTACATTTTAATTGGCAAGCTATATTTCCTTGTGTAATATGAGCTGAAATAACAAAAATAACAACACATCTTTAATCAGGAAAGAATGATGGCAACAATTCGTGATGTCTCTAAAATAGCAGGCGTATCGGTCGCGACCGTTTCACGAACCCTGAGCAAACCTGATAAAGTATCAGCAAAAACCAGAAAAATAGTTGAAGCCGCGATCAAGAAAACCAATTATAAACCAGATATGCTCGCCCGTAATTTCAGAACCAGAAAATCTTCAACCATCGTTGTACTGGTGCCTGATATCGCAAACCCGTTTTTCTCCCGTGTTATTCGTGGCATTGAGCAAACCGCCCAGAGCCTTGGATACGCAGTTTTGCTTGGTGACACACAAGGCCTGCGTACACGGGAATATACATATGCCAACATGGTAAGAACCTCGCAGACCGACGGCATTATCCAACTTGACTGCCATATACCGTTTGAAGATGGAATTGATACGTCGGCACCACTGGTCAATGCCTGCGACTGTATTCGCGGCACGGATATTCCAAGCGTTGAACTGGACAATGTAACGGCTGCTCAAAAGATGACTGAACATCTAATCTCTTTAGGGCACATCAATATTGGCCTTATCACCGGACCGTTAAGCAGTACGGTCACGAAGGACAGGCTTAAAGGTTATAAAAATGCGTTAAAAAAGAATGCCATTGCTATCAATGATACAAATATAACAGTTGGCGATTATTCTATTTCTTCCGGGACATTAGCGGCAAACGATCTTTTCAAAAACAAAACGCCACCAAGCGCCATTTTTTGCATGAATGATGAAATGGCCATTGGCGCAATTCAACAGGCAAAAAAAAATGGACTAAATGTCCCAAATGACATTTCCATTGCAGGCTTTGATGATATTAGCTTTGCCGAATTTTGCGACCCACCGCTTACAACCATTTCCCAGCCCGCTGAAGAGTTTGGCACAAAGGCAATGTCAATGCTGTATGATGTCATTAATGGAAATGAGCCAGAAAACAAGAATACCTACCTGCCCTTCGAACTTATCATTCGTGATAGTACAGGCCCAAATAAAAGGATATAAAATGAAATTATTTACCCTGTTAATACTCTTCATCAGCTTTGCAAACGCCTCAGTTGCCGCAGAAGAAAAATGGATATCTCTTTTCAATGGTAAAAATCTCGATGGCTGGACCGTTAAATTCAGTGGTTCCGATCTAGGCGTAAATTACAAAAACACCTTCCGCGTTCATGACGGCATGCTATCGGTGAATTATGATGAATACGACGAATTTAAAGAAGAATATGGCCATATTTTTTATAATCAAAAATTCTCGCATTATAAAATTAAACTTGAATATAGATTTACCGGCGAACAAATAAAAGGTGGTCCCGATTGGGGCATCCGTAATAATGGCATTATGTTCCATACCCAATCGCCTGAGAGTATGAAAAAACTTCATGGCTGGCCAGTCTCGCTCGAATTTCAGCTTCTTGGCGGTTTGAGTGACGGTAAAGAGCGCCATACGGGAAATGTCTGTACGCCGGGCACACACATCGTGCTGGACGGAAAACTTGAAAAAACTCATTGCATTGATTCAAATTCCAAAACTTATCACGGTGATCAATGGGTCACCGCCGAGCTGGAAGTCAAAGATGACGAATATATGCGCCAATGGATAAACGGCGAATTAGTTATGGAATATAAAAAGCCGATTGCTGATAAATTTGATCCTGAGCAACCTGCCCATCCCATGGCCGACGGCATACCAGTTACTGAAGGATATATCGCCTTACAAGCTGAAAGCCATCCAACTGATTTTCGAAATATCATGATTTTAAATTTGGATGATCAATAGACAGTTTTATAAAAACATACCTGAATAATAGCCTGCGGCACCGAATAGTGCCGGCTGTTCTTCCAGGATAATCTGTGTTTTAATATCTTTTACGAAGGGCAGCTTTTCATTTTCTTCAAATTTTTCTCGAAAATCACTTTTGAGGAATATATCCATGATTTTAGGTAGCACACCACCGGCAAGGTATACCCCGCCCGTTGCATTAAAAGTCCCCGCCATATCACTGACATATGAGCCAAGCATGCTGCAAAATAACTCAAAGGTCTCAATGCTGTCTTCGTCTTTATCCTCTGTAGCTTTTTGGTTTATTTCTGCTGGCGCGAGTTTTAAATAATGCTTTCCTTTTATTGCACCAAGTCCGTAATAAATATTACTTAGCCCACGGCCAGACACAAGATCCTCTACGGTTAGGCGTTGATATTCTTTATTAAGCACTGCACAAATTTCTTTTTCTAGATCACTGCTTGGTGAAAATCCTATATGACCGCCTTCACTGGCAATCGCTTTCCATTTATCCCCGGCCGAGACAAGCGCGCCGACACCGATACCTGTACCGGGCCCGACAACAATCTTATTTCCACGTTCTTCAATTTCACCGCCCCCTATTTGCTGAAGCTGGTTTTCTTTAAGCAGCGGTAGCGCGCAAGCTTTTGCGCAAAAATCATTAAGGACTTTTACCTCATCCATTTTCATAAAGGGTGCTAGCTCAGATTGATTAAACTGCCAAGTGCCATTGGTCATTGACACTTCGTCCTTATTTACCGGCCCGGCAAATGCAATTGCTGCACGTTTTGGTCTTGCCCCGATATGATTTAGGTAATCAGAAACCGCATCTTCCAGATAGAGCCAGTTTTCGGTTGGCAATACAGACAGTTTTTCAAGCTTGATATCATTTTCTTCGTTGATATGGGCCAGCGCAAAACGTACGTTGGTTCCTCCGATATCTGCTACTAAAAATTCTGAACTCATTTTAATTTAAAATCCCAAACGGCTATTCATTGTATAATTAAATTTCATCTAATAAGATTTAAGTTTCTTTGGTACTCAATGTCAACATCCATTAATTTTCTTAACGTACTTAGTTGGCCCAATAAAGGCTCACCGGGACTTTATTTTGATGCAATAGATAACTTACCGGTAACGCATCAGTTTTAAATAGCCGCGCACGTTCAAATATCTTTAATTTTTTGGTGCCGTAAAATAATAATATTATTTTTTTAGCGTTCAATAGAGAATTTAATGTCATCGACATTCTAGGAGTGTCACCACCGCCGCGCCTTATGCCATGACAAAAATTTTCATTCTTTTCATCCATTGCCGCAGCCGTATCTTCAAGGCCGGGAAATAAGGATGCCACATGGCCGTCCTCGCCCATTCCAAGCAAAACAACATCAAAAGGCATCACCATAGCGGCAATATTTCTGTTACTCTGCTTCTGGCCAATGAAAGGATCATCGCCTGCTGATTTAAGTCCAATATAATTAGCATTCTTTGCATTATTTTGCAGCAGTGTTTCTCTGATTAGTCGTTCATTGCTATCCTGATGGTCAGGCTCAACCCACCTTTCATCCGTGGGCGCGAACCAAACATTGTGCCAGCTTAATTCCTGTTCAGATAATAAATTATAAAGTGGCCCCGGTGTTGTTCCGCCAGAAAGTAGCATCGAAGCTTTATTTCTGCTATCCAAGCCTTGTGATAAACTGCTCATCACATCATCTTTCAGCTGTAATAAGAGCTCATCCCGGTTATCAAATTTATAGTCATTCAAATCTGTCATTACATTACTTTATCATTGGACCTTCTGAGCCTGATGGATAAATTCTCATAGGCATATTTACAGTATCCCATGCGCTACGAATACGATCAATCCATTTCCAGGATGACATAATCTCATCACCTCGAACGAAATGAGTTTGATCACCGTTTATCACGTCGAACAATAAAAGCTCATAAGCCTCACGTATTCTCATTTCTTTTTCCATGACGGGTAAGGGTTGAATGGGAATTGTGAGTGGTTCTCGATCTTTAAAATTAACAATTATTTCGGCAAAACGTGCAGTTAACCTTTTTCCCGTACGGAGGTAAAAGGGAACATTATGCCAACGCAGCATATCAATATTAACTTTTAACGCGACATAGGTTTCACCAGTTCCGGAAACTTTGTTTTTTGATAATTTTATATCATCCTGATAACTACTTAACCCATTACTCGATCCATATTGTGCTCTAATGCTATGTGTATTAACATTGTCTACTCCTATGGGGCAAAGAGCATTAATCACTTCGAGTTTAGCATCACGAATATCATCTGCATCAAATGATTTTGGTTTTTCCATAGCAATATAAGTGAGTAATTGCATAAGGTGGTTTTGCACCATATCACGAAGTATACCCGCACGATCAAGAAATTCTGCGCGGCTTTCCACCCCTACTGTTTCAGAAACAGTAATTTCAATATCCTCAACATGATCATTATTCCAGATTTCTTCCAATTCTCCACCATCAAACCGAAGTTTTGGTATATTCTGCACAGGTACTTTACCTAAATAATGATCAATGCGATAAATTTGTCTTTCTTCAAAACTATCTCTGATAATATCATTAATAATTTCGGCACTTTTCAGGCTCTCCCCCAGTGGTTTTTCAACAACAACTCGAGTATTTTCTGCATTTAGACCATTGGTTTTTAATTCTTTACTGATCGGGGCAAATATAGTTGGAGGGACCGAAAAATAATATATTATTTTTTTGCCTACTTTGGAATTGGTGATATCCAGGCACCTCGATAATTTCTTCCAATCTTTTTTGCCGCCTAGATCAATATCTATATATTGCAAGAGTTCGCTAAAGTCGCGCCATGAATCATCATTAAAATCATCATTAATAAAATGTTTCAGCCTCTCTTCAACAAGCGCTAAAAAATCTTCATAATCAATTTTAGCTCTTGAAACACATAAAATTCGGCTATTGGTCGCTAATTTTCCATCGAGTTTCAAATAATATAATGCTGGCAAAAGTTTCCGCAGCGATAAATCGCCTACACCACCAAATATAACTATATCAAGCATACTTTTCATACTTTATCATTAATATTGACCCAAAATGTAATCGGTTACACTGTTTATAGCAACACATTTTTCTCATCTACAATAGTCCAGTTTTTAGTTCACCACCAGGTGATATAAATAGCTGTTAATACGAGGAATATAGAAAGAGCAACCAAATTGTAACCGGGCGTCGTTCTAAAATCTGCCTTTTCAACATCATGAATAGGCTTGTTTTCTTCTTTAAATAAAAGCGATGTACCAACAGCCAGAACAAAACAAATAACAAAAATATAATTCATCCGGTCAAGAAACGGTAGCGAAGGCCACAGCACCTTAAACGCTATCGACGTTACAAATGAACCAATTGCTGCTGCAAGTGCGCCAGCGGGTGTCGTTTTGCTCCAGAACATGCCGAGAATGAATATGATCACGATGCCGGGTGTAAAGAAACTGGTAAATTCCTGTACATACTGAAATGCCTGATCAAAATTACCAAGGAGTGGCCTTGCGCATATCATAGCAATTATCAGTGATAATAAACTGACAATACGTCCAACCATAACATAATGATGCTGGCTTTTATCCGGCTTATAATAATTATAAATATCCATGGTAAAAATCGTCGATATACTATTGGTCATTGATCCGAGCGAGGAAACAATGGCCGCGACAAGTGCCGCAAAAACAAGCCCCATCATTCCGACCGGCATTAATTTCATCAATTCAGGGTAGGCTTGGTCCGGCGCTTCAAGATCAGGAAAAAGTGCAAATGCGGCAATTCCTGGAAGCACAACGATCACCGGCATAATAAGTTTTAACACGGCCGCAAAAGCAATCCCCCTTTGTGCCTCAACCAGATTTTTAGCCGCGAGCGCCCGCTGGATAATATATTGATTAAACCCCCAATAGGCGAAATGGAGCCCCCAGACACCGCCTACCATCGCCGTAATCCCCGGCAAATCTTTATAAAATGGATTATCCGGTGATAATATCATATCAAACTTTTGTGGCGCAACCTCGGTCAGTGTAACAAATCCACTAATAACACCACTTCCATTGCCAATAATATTTAATGTTACATAGGATAGATAAAGCCCGCCAACCACCAACAAAACCACCTGAATAATGTCTGTAAAGGCAACCGCTTTTAACCCGCCATAAAGCGAATACGCGGCCGCAAACGCACCAAGAAATAAAAGACCGTAAACCATATCAACTCCGGCCACCGTATTAATGGCGAGCGATCCAAGCCAGAGTATAGATGTTAAGTTGACGAAAATATAGACACCAATCCAGAATACAGCCAGCACTAGCCTCACATCATGATTATATCGCCGTTCAAGATATTGCGGCATTGTATATATGCCGTGCTTGAGAAATATAGGTATAAAATACTTGCCGACAATCATCAGAATTATCGCCGCCAACCATTCATATGAAGCAATCCCCAGCCCAACAGCGTAGCCAGATCCAGACATTCCAATAATTTGTTCCGCTGAAATATTAGCCGCAATAAGCGAAGCCCCAATCGCCCACCATGTTAATGAATTACCGGCAAGAAAATAATCATTAGTATTTTTTTCGTGTCCCGCTTTTTCTCTTGAGACATAAATAGAAATTAGGATAAGGCCAACCACATAGACAAAAAATATTCCTATATCTATACCAGACAAGCTCATCCATTTTTTCCTTGTAATATACTAATCATATAAGCAATAACATTAATTCAGCCTCGGGTACTATTTAAAAAGGAATTCCCCATGATCAAAAACATAATCAATTCGATATTCATATCGCTGATTTTATTATTTACTTTAAATGCTCATGCCCAACAATTTAATTCAGGTGGCAAAAACCCGACCAGTGATGAGGTCATATATCATTTTGGATATGGCTCAAACATGGACGAAGACTATATGCGTCAGTTTACACCCAGCTTGAAATTTGTCACCACCGCACAGTTACCAAATTTTGAAATTCAATTTAGAAAATATTCGACTGATCTAGAAGGCGGCATTAGCAGCATTATCCCTAAACCCGGAGGCCTTGTTCAAGGTGTGATTTACACGATCCTGAAGTCTGAAATGGAAGCGCTTGATATACTCGAAGATGTGCCGCTCGGCATTTATAGCAGGGAAACATTTAAGGTCATCGCGAAAGACGGCACATGGTATAATGCTGACCTTTACCGCGTTACTAATCCTAAGGGACCTTTTACACCGTCTGTCAAATATTTAGGGCTTATGATTGGCGGGGCAAAAATGCATAACATCAATAAGCCGTGGATTGATTATCTTGAAAATTTGCGAAAAAATATAATCGAAAACCAACACTGACATTAAACAAAACAGTATCATTAAACTAATATGAATTTTTAAGCGAAAATTAACCTTTTAGAAAACTATTTCATCATATTATTTCTGTTGGGACAACATATTGAAATAATGAGCAACTCAGATGAAATATATACTTTCGGTGGAAGACAGCCTTCTCTTTTCGAGTAATATAAAAAAGAGCATCGAAGCAAATATAGAAGACACAACTGTCATCACGGCACATTCCATGTCAGACGCCAAAAAAATCTTAGATTCAAAAAACTATGATTTTCATCTTTCACTATTGGATATGAATTTACCTGACGCCCCTAATGGTGAAATTCTGGATTTGATTAATGCTCATAAAATACCAGTATTTGTATTTTCTTCTATGATGGAAGATAAATTACACAAACAAATTTTTTCAAAACAGGTGGTTGACTATGTACTCAAAGGAACCACGACCAGCATCTCATATCTGGTTAGAATGGTTAATCGTTATATTAAAAATGAAACAACAAAAATACTTTATGTGGACGATTCTAAAACGGCGCGCCGCTTCATTACCAATTTACTTTATCGCTATAATTTCAATGTGTTAACCGCTTCTAGCGGTGCTGAAGCATTGGAAATACTGGAAAATAACTTGGATATCAGCCTTGTTCTTACAGACTTCGTAATGCCCGAAATGGACGGAATCCAGCTTACCAGAGAAATTCGCAGAACTCACCCGGATTGGAATGTTGCTATCATTGGTTTATCCGCTGAGGGTGACGACAAACTTTCAGGGCGTTTCTTAAAATCGGGTGGCAATGATTTCATAAAGAAGAATTTCCAAAGAGAAGAATTTTTCTGCAGAATTCACCAAAATATAAATCTGGTTGAACATATCAACGATCTTCACATGATTGCTAATAATGACTTCTTAACCGGTCTACCCAACAGACGCACCTTCTTTACTGTTGGTGAAACATTGCATGAAAATGCTGTGCGGCAGGACCTTAAAGCCGTTGTCGCGATGATGGATATTGATTTCTTTAAAAATGTCAATGACACCTGGGGCCACAAAGCCGGTGATGATGTTTTAAAAGAAGTTGCTTTAAAACTCACCAAAAGATGCAGGGCATCAGATATAATCGCACGCGTCGGCGGCGAAGAATTTGCTTTCTTCGGCATTGATATGAATTCTGAGCAAGCCTTCAAGGCCTTAAATGAATTTCGCACAGCTGTGGAAGAAATCGTCGTCATGGAAGACGATGATGAAATCAAGCCAACCATCAGTATCGGCTTTGCCACTCTGGATTTTGCCGAAAATTTTGGTGAGGATTTAAACACACTTGTCCAGCGCGCCGATGAAGCTCTTTATAAAGCTAAAGAAAATGGTCGCAACCGTGTTGAAAAATATGACGAACAGAGCCTACTTCAGGCAGCTAACAATTAAACGGCTACGACATCGGGCCTTAATGAATAAAATATATAGAGCACTTCACTTTTTTCAGCATCGCCCGTGATACCGTTATTTTCTAGCGCCTTCATGACATCATCTACAGCTGCCATATATTCATTATCACTGATATTCATTCCTTTGTGGGCGGTGAGCATATCTTCCCCCTGATAGACGTTCGGTCCACCAGAACCTGTAATGAAGAAATCAGCGACGGATTTTTTCAGTTTTGCAATATCACTGTCAACAAATCTTGATTTAAAAGCCGGATTTACACTGTGAAACTCAACAATGTTATTTGATATTTTTACAATGTTTTCTTCGCCGCCTAATCGTTCAAATAAAGTCGTCATTATAGTCCCCTGAATGATTTTTAATTAATTGGTATTTTCGATATAGCATAGGTTGTAAAAAAAAGCAAAAAGCACTTCGTCAACAATAACGAAGTGCTTTTTGACAATTTGTTTAAGCCTTAATTCCGTGCTGGCGGCGGCGTTAATTTCAATATTTTCGGCATTGGCATATCCTCAAGTACATAGATAGAACCATCTGCGCCCTGGCTTACATGACGAAGTCTGTGGCCAGGTTCATCCAGCAAGCGTTCCTCCCCTACCACGTGATCTCCTGAAAGAACGAGCCGCGACATATGCGATGAAGAAAGCCCAGTTAAGAACAGGTTTCCTTTCCACTGTGGAAATAAATCACCTGTATAAAACATCATTGATGATGGGGCCATGGAAACCGGGGTCCAATAATAAATTGGCTGCTCGGTGCCTTCCTTGACCGTATAGCTGCTGCCTTCCGGCTTTGGCGTAGGTAACGGTCCATAAGAAACGGCAGGCCAGCCATAATCTTTACCGGCACGGATGATATTTATCTCATCCCCCGCATTACCGCCCTGATCAGCAACCCAGAAATCACCCGTCCACGGGTTCTTGGCAAGACTGTTTGAATTTCTAAGCCCAATCACATAGGCCATATCATTAACATCATCATTACCGACATAGGGATTATCACCCGCAGCGGAGCCATCTTTATTAAGGCGAAGTATCATTCCAGATGTTGCCTTTAAATCCTGCTGTCCCATCGGGCTTTTACGTTGCGTGGTTACCAGCAGTTTTCCGGTATCATCAAACGCCATACGGCTTGGTGTTGTCTCAAGAATGACTTTTAAATTATCAATACTTGTTTCATCACTTGAGAGGCGGGCACTAGCCACACTCCATGTACCCCAAGGATTGGCTGCTTTCTCTTCGCGCGATAGTGCGTTCCAAACTTGTCTATCAGCATTTGATTTTGTGAATGCCTCATCTGAATTATCATCATCCACACCATCAGGTGCGCCAAGATAGCTGAAATAAATCATCCTGTTATTTTCAAAATCAGGATCAAGTAATATATCATTAAGGCCACGTGAACCCCAGGCCCGAACGGCTGGCATCCCGGAAATTGGATCAGAAACATTTCCGTCCGGTGTAATAATTCTTATACGGCCCGGCACTTCCGTTACGATCATATTGCCGTTTGGCATATGGGCCATTGCCCAGGGGCAATTAAGCCCGGTTACAAAGTCACTCACAACATAGCGCGCACTTTTTGGTGCCAGCGGTGCTCTGGTTTGGCCTTCGAAAGCCGGTGTTATGGCATAAGCCGGTGCTGAACTCTGCTGAGCGGACGTTGGCACCGTCATTGTTATAGCAGCCAAAAATCCGAGCATCGTCGTTTTCGTTACATTTTGCAGCTTCATTTTATTCTCCCTGGTTTATTTTATGATGCGTGGGAGTATAGATTAACATTCTTTGCAAAGCAATCTGCTAACTATTTGTTTCTATATTGCTTTAAATTGGTTATATATACATAATATTGAACTGAAATAACATGAGAACAGGTATGACAATTACGCTCCATAAAGGTGACTTAAGCAACGATGTAAGTTTTGAAGGTGCTGTAGCCATAGACACAGAAACATTGGGCCTTAATCCCAACCGTGACCGTTTATGTCTTGTGCAGCTTTCATCAGGCGATGGTAACGCACATCTGGTTCAGATCGCCGCGGGTCAAACTGATGCTCCAAATCTGGTAAGAATTCTTGAAGATCCCAAACTCATCAAAATATTTCATTTTGCACGCTTTGATGTTGCCGTTGTTAAAAAATACTTAAACGCTGATGTCTCACCTGTTTATTGCACTAAAATAGCCTCTAAACTGGTTCGAACTTATACAGACAGGCACGGCCTAAAGGATTTAAGTCGTGAGCTTCTGAGTGTTGATCTCTCTAAACAGCAGCAAAGTTCAAATTGGGGCGCTGATGAACTTAGTCAGGCGCAATTAGAATATGCTGCCTCAGATGTTTATCATTTACATAAACTGATGGATAAACTTAATCAAATGCTTGAAGCAACCGGACGCAGTGAATTTGCGCAGGAATGCTTTGATTTTCTCCCAACACGCTGCGAGCTTGATTTGGCGGGCTGGGAAAATACAGATATTTTCGCTCATAGTTGAAACTTTTGATTTCGCTTGATAATTCGCTATTTTATTAAAAATATAAGCAAAATTCCTGCCTTTTACCTTGAAGCCGCACCCTATAAGCATTACATTTAATATATTGTCATATGATACTCCATGATTTTGCCACTATTAGCCATTAGCAATCAAAATCAAATTGGATTATGACCGACAGAAATGGAATTAGATTATAGTGAATACTCACCCTGATCACATACTGGAATCAAATGAAACTGTAGCGTTCGACGAAAATGAACGGCAGATAAACCGTGCAGGGCAACTCAAAAAAGCGGTGCCTATTTTAACCATTATTGTCTTCCTGTCACTGGTACTATATCCAATACTGGCATCACGAGAAAACAGCTTTACCCTTGCAATTGATAAACTTGAACAGCGTGATGAAAAAGCAAAACTGATCAAACCCAGCTATTCGGATATTGACCGCCACAATAACCCCGTTAACATTTCAGCTGAATCCGCTTACCGTGAAGAAAATGAAAACACTAATTATTTCTTCACCAATCTGGTTGCCAATATGTCTTTACCAGCTGGCGAGGCCATTGAAATAATATCCAATAGCGGTTCACTCAATACCGGAACTCAGATCATGGAATTGGGCGGCGAGATAGTCATAACCTCCGAAACCGGATTTTTATTACGCTCCACAGAAGCGACGTTTTTAATTGCAGAAAAAATTGCCCGCGGGCAAAATGGCGTTAACGGCATTGCCCCGTTTGGAAATTTCAGTGCGAATAGTTTCAACACCGATGTGGAACAGGAAATAATTATCCTTGATGGTAATGTAAGAATTAATTTCGATCCCAACAAACCACTTAATATTTTTAACTCTGATGCAGCCACCACTGTCGAAGGAAATACCAATTGATAGTCCGTAGAAATAATATAAATATATTTATAGCCTTTATCATGCTCTTCGTTTTCGCAGGTGCTTTGTCTGTGAATGCTCAGGTTTCTTCGCTAAAAGAACATGAAGTGGAAAATCCAGTAGATATCAGTGCGGACCGCCTTGAAGTTAAACAAAAAGAAAATATAGCCCTTTTCACCGGCAATGTGGTGGTCACACAGTCCGATATGTCACTTGTGTCTGACCGTATCACCGTATTTTATCAGGGAGACCGGGATAAAAATAATTCGTCATCAATTTCACGGCTCGATGCATCGGGAAATGTTGTTATGACATCCCCTACTGAAACCATCAAAAGCACATGGGGCGTCTATGATTTCTCAGAAAAAATAATCACCCTTGGTGGCAACGTTGAATTTAATAATGAAGATGGCCAGATCACAAGCCCAAGACTGCAAGTAAATTTAACAACAGGACAAATCACAATGGACGGCGGCCGGGTAGAAGGCGAGCAGCCCGACAGGGTCACTGGACAATTTACACCGCCAAGTAGTTGAATAATATAAGATTGATTACTTATTGTTAGTCTGTTTGAGAGTAAAATATAAAACATGGAAAAAATAATAAAACTTTCTACACCGGACCACCACGTAGCCACACTAGATGAGGGTCTTGTGGTTGATGCCGTTGAAAAAAAATACCGTAAAAAAACGGTTCTCCGCGGTGTATCCATGCAAATCAATAAGGGTGAAGTGGTTGGACTACTTGGCCCTAACGGTGCCGGTAAAACCACCAGTTTCTACGCTATGATCGGTCTCGTTAAGCCTGATTCAGGAAGAATTCTACTTGATGGGCATGATATTACCCACATGCCTATGTATCGCCGTTCAAGACTTGGAATAGGCTATCTTCCACAGGAATCATCTATTTTTCGCGGCATGACAGTAGAGGAAAACATTTGGTCCGTGCTTGAAGTATGTGAACCAAACCCTAGAAAAAGGGCAGAAAAACTTGAAAGCCTGCTTGATGAGTTTTCTATTCAGCATATCAGGCAGTCTGCAGCATTATCGCTGTCAGGCGGGGAGCGAAGAAGAGTTGAAATTGCCCGTTCACTGGCATCTGGTCCGACCTACATGCTGCTTGATGAACCATTCGCTGGTATTGATCCGATTGCCATTGCTGACATTCGTAATCTGGTCTCGCATTTAAAAGATAGGGATATCGGTGTTCTGATTACTGATCATAACGTCCGTGAAACACTGGATATTATTGACCGGGCCTATATCATACATGATGGCCAGGTACTCATGTCGGGAACGCCACAAGAAATAGTTAATAATGAAGATGTAAAACGCGTCTATTTAGGTGAAAATTTTAGTTTGTAATAGGAAAGAGTATAAATGGCATTAACGCCAAGACTTGACATAAGACAATCACAATCTTTGGTGCTGACACCGCAGTTGCAGCAGGCCATTAAGATGCTTCAGCTTTCGAGCGCCGAACTTGTGGAATTTGTCGCTGATGAAGTCGCGGAAAACCCGCTTCTGGAATATGATGAAAGATCAGAAGGAAGCGAAGACCGTAGAAGTTCTATTGAAGGCGAGGGTACACCGTCAAAAGAAGAACCGTCCAACACCGAAGAAGTCCAAGTTAAAACCGCTGATGATTTCCTGCAAGATGCCGCACCAACCAATACACAGGACGATGCCCCACTTGATACAGATTATGTCTATGACGACAACAGTTTTTCAGACAATATCGGCGCTATGCCAAGCCAAAACCTCGGCCTAAATGGCAGTAATATGATTACCGGTGGTGCCGGGAATTTTGATTTCACAGAAAACTCTGCCGAACAAAAACAATCACAAATAGTCTCTCTTAAATCACATCTTGAAGACCAGCTTGTTTTGCTTCAAGCCGAAGCATATGAGAAAATCATCATCCAGTATCTGATCGGTCTTATGGATGAAGCTGGCTACATTAACGAAGAAACCTCACTCATAGCAGAGCGTTGCGGCTGCACAGCAGAAGACGTAGAGCGCATTTTCACCATTGCCCAGACCCTGGAGCCGCTGGGTGTTTTTGCCAGAAGTCTGAGTGAATGTTTAAAAATTCAGCAAATTCAAGCAGATCGTTACGATCCCGTAATGGAAATATTCCTCGATAATCTTGAAATGCTTGGCGACAGAAAATTTAACGAGCTTAGAAAACTCTGTGATGTAAATAAAGAAGATTTCCTTGATATGATTGAGGAGATAAAAGCCCTTAATCCTAAACCTGGCCTCGAATATGGTGAAGAGGTCGTCTATACGGTGATCCCTGATGTATATGTCAAAAAATCACCTAAAGGAAAATGGTTTGTCGAACTGAACAGTGAGAGCCTACCAAAAGTCCTGATGAATAATCGTTACCTAAATGAAATTGACGGACAGGCCACTAAAAAAGAAGACAAAGAATATATTGATGATTGTGTATCAAAAGCAAACTGGCTTGTTCGCGCACTCGATCAGAGGGCACGAACCATACTTAAAGTTTCCAGTGAACTAGTAAGGTTGCAGCGAAGATTTCTTGATGATGGCATTCAATATCTGGTGCCGATCAATCTTAAAACGATTGCAGAAGCAATTGAGATGCATGAGAGCACAGTGAGTCGCGTGACAGCGAATAAATACATCGCGACAGCAAGAGGAATTTTTGAAATGAAATTTTTCTTCACAAACGCGATCGGCTCTTTGGATAGTGATAACCAGCATTCCTCAAGATCCATTAAATATAAAATCAAACTACTTATCGATGACGAAGACCCTAAAAAGATACTATCCGACGATAAAATCGTAGATCTGATTAGAGGCGAAGGCATTGATATTGCAAGGAGAACCGTGGCAAAATACAGAGAATCTTTAGAAATCCCGTCTTCAATAATAAGAAGAAGAATGAAGAACCCCGTCCTTTAACAAATGAATTTGAGAGTTTTTTACAGATAGCACACTCTCTTTTGGACCGGGAAATATAAAATCATTTAACCTAAAGTGATTTTATAAAAATGCGGGAATTTCGTGAATACTTGACATATTGAGAACAAGACACTAACTTCCGCGACCTTATATGGATGTAGCCTTGAGCGACATAATAATTAAGCTATCTGAGATAGGATCTGAACTAAAATGAGAATTACTGTAACTGGAAGACAATTGGATGTTGGCGTTTCTTTAAAAGAGCATGTGGAATCACGGCTTGAAGGAAGCGTAAAAAAATATTTCAGTCATACAATTGAAGGGGACGTTACCCTTTCGAAAAATGCTCATTTATATCGAGCAGATTGTAAAATACATATTGGTCATGGCATTTACCTGCAATCAAGTGCGGAAGAAACAGAAATTTACGCTTCTTTCGATACGGCCGCAGATAAAATGGAAACCAGACTACGTCGTTATAAAAGACATATCACCAATCACCATAGAGAAAAAAGCAATGCCATTGAAGATGAGGTATATAAAGCAAGTTATAACGTTTTTGACATCTCAAATGAGCAGGAAGAAGATACAGAAGACAAAATGCCTGTCATTATTGCTGAAATGGACATGGATATCCCTGAGGTAACCGTAAGTGATGCTGTAATGAGACTTGATCTCGGTGAGCTACAAACACTTATGTTCAGAAATAGCGGCCATGGTGGCATTAATGTGGTTTACAGAAGACCTGATGGAAACATCGGTTGGATTGATCCAAAAACGTCATAAATATTATATAGCAATTAGAAGAGTGTGTATCCAAATGGATATTTCGAATTTGATTAATATGGATACAATATTTCCAAACCTTAAAGCATCAAGCAAAAAACAGCTTTTGCAGGAACTAGGAAATATTGCGAAAGATAAAATAGGGAAACCTGTTTACGAAATAGCTTCCGTTCTTATGGAACGTGAACGGCTAGGGTCTACTGGCATGGGGCATGGCGTGGCCATACCCCACGGCCGCTTTGCTGGGCTTGATCAAATTTGTGGTATTTTTGCCAAACTTGAAAAACCGGTAAATTACGATGCACTGGACGATCAACCTGTTGATTTAATATTTCTTCTACTGGTCCCCGAACAAGCCGGTGCAGATCATTTAAAAGCACTTGCTAAAATATCCCGTATCTTTCGTGATCAAACCATCTGTGAAAAGCTTAGAGGCACCGATAATGGTGACGCCATTTTTGCTATATTAAATTCTATGCAGCCTGCATAAAAAAACACTCCGCAAATCACTTTGCGGAGTGTTGATAATCTCATATTCAAATACTTTTAAGCGTCGTCTTCCGGCTGTGGTGGAAGATCTTTTCTGTATTGAAACTGGTCAGCCAGATTTTGATCTTTTTCCGCTTCTGGAATATCGCCTTCAGCTATTTCAGGAGGACGTACCCAACAATCTGTGCCAAGTTCTGAAATTTTCTGACAGGCCATTGCATCCACATCGCGTGGATTAACTCTTACAGCTTGTTGTAAAAATGGTAGCGCCCGTGTCGGTCTATTCAGTGCAAGATAACCTGAACCTAATCCTTTAAGAGCAGCAACATTTTGGCCATTATTGCCAATAGCTTTCTGATAAGCATCAATCGCATCAACATATTGACCAATAGCACTTAAACTAGTACCCAGTCCAACGAGCGGTGCTGCGGAAGATGTATCCCAGCCGTGAGCACGTCTATAGAGCGGAATAGCAGCGTTATGATCGCCTTGTTCTGCCATTTCA
>Ga0233449_1000862_pt1 | contig 31716 bp, 23 predicted proteins | sample SI_124_October20_FD_183012 | JGI IMG/M metagenome (GOLD analysis project Ga0233449, IMG submission 183012) | Seawater microbial communities from Saanich Inlet, British Columbia, Canada - SI_124_October2016_200_MG | ecosystem: Environmental > Aquatic > Marine > Inlet | place: Canada: British... | reverse complement strand
AGCCAAATGTCGGCGTCAGTTCTGCACCGTCCATAATAGCAAGTCGCCCCGATGTCCCTGCGCCGACATATATCAGTCTGCCAGTATCCCCTAGTCTATCTGCCGCCGCCTCGGCCGCACCCGCAATTACCGTCAATGAGCTTTTCATAGCATTTATTGCAGCGACCTGTCCTTGATACATAGCATCAACCATATCGCTGGTTGACCACACATCAAAATCTGCAAAATGTTTACTAACTTTTTCTGTCATTTTTATCTCATACTAGTTCATAAATTCAACATACTGCTCTGCTATCCCTTTTACATCGCTTTATCCTAAAATCACCACCAGGTCGCATAAAACGCCACAAGAATAAGAAAGAAAATCAAGGCTTGAATATTAAAGCTCTTACTTGTGGAGAAATCCATATCACGCACATCAACCGCCTGCGGATGATCAACCGGTTTGCCCATAAGCGAAATAACAATCGCCAATACCAGACAAATTACAAAAACCACACCGACCCTGTCCATAAACGGATAATCAGGCAGCAGATAATAAAACGCGCAAGACAGAAGGAATGAGCCAAGTGCCGCAACAATTGCACCGTTCGCTGTCGCCCGCTTCCAGAAAAGTCCCAGAACAAATATCACCACAATACCCGGCGTAAAGAAGCCGGTAAAGTCCTGAATAAATTTAAAACCCTGATCAAAACTTGAAAGAAGCGGCTGAGCAACAATCATCGCAATAATAAGAGCAGATATACTGACCATACGCCCAATCATCACATAATGAGACTGACTTCTATCCGGCTTATAATGGCTGTACATATCCATGGTGAAAATGGTCGATATACTATTGATCATTGAGGCCAACGAAGAGACAACCGCCGCAACCAGAGCCGCAAAAATAAGCCCCTTAAGTCCCACGGGCATCAAATTCATCATCGTAGGATAGGCCTGATCAGGCCGTTCTAAATCTGGTGCCAATGTAACTGCTGCAATACCAGGGAGGACGACAATTATCGGCATTAAAAGTTTCAAAAACGCTGCAAAATTCATTCCTTTTTGTGCTTCCTGAATGCTTTTAGCGGCCAAAGCACGCTGAATAATATATTGATTAAATCCCCAATAGGAAAAATTCATCACCCACATACCGCCAATTAAAACCGATATACCCGGCAGGTCTTTATAATATGGATTATCTTCCGACAATATCATGTCAAATTTTTCCGGAAACTGATCGGTCAGAATTTGTGCACCCTGCCAAAACCCCTGACCATTACTGATCATATCGAGTGTGAGATATGATAAAAACAAACCACCAAAAATAAGCAGAACCACTTGAATGATATCCGTAAAAGCAACCGCCTTTAAGCCGCCATATAGGGAATAAGAAAGGGCAAATACGCCTAAGAAAATCATGCCATAGGTCATACTTATCCCGGTAATAGTATTTATTGCCAGAGCACCAAGCCATAATATTGATGTTAAATTGACAAATACATAAAGCGCCAACCAGAATGTTGCCATGATCATCCGGACGCTGTGATTATAGCGTTGTTCAAGATATTGCGGCATGGTGTATATTTTTTGCTTGAGGAATATGGGCAGCATATATTTGGCAACGATAATCAAGCCAAGCCCCCCCATCCATTCATAGGAAGCAATGCCAAGGCCAAGAGCATAACCCGACCCGGACATGCCGATTATCTGTTCTGCCGAAATATTAGCTGCTATCAGTGAGGCACCAATAGCCCACCACGGTAACGACTTACTGGCCAGAAAATAATCTTCGGTATTTTTAGTATGGCCCTCTTTTTCACGAGAGACCCAACTAGCCAGACCGATCAGTCCAACCACGTATACAATAAATACGGCTATATCTAAATTCGCCAGTCCCATTCACTTCACCTTTCAATCAAACTTCTTACCGGTATTGCCAGCCATAGATCAGGTACGCCCTGCATCAATGACAAATTTTTGACCTGTTATCATTTTACTATCCGAGCTTGCCAGAAATAGAGCAAGTTTGGCAACATCTACTGGCATTACCCTATCTTTAAGAGCTACAAGTTTTTTCCATTCTTCCTCGGCCTCAGGCGTTAGCCATTTATCGAGTTGACGCTCGGTAATCACCCAACCGGGCAAAATGGCGTTTACTCTGACACGAGCCTCACCATAATCAGTAGCGAGTGCTTTAGTCATACCAATAATAGCGGCTTTTGCGGTTATATAACCTGACAAATCAGCAAGACCCAATAGGGCGGTAATAGAACTAAGATTGATAATCGAACCGCCATTATTTTTACTCATACTCTTGTAGGCCGCTTTTGATGCAAAAAAAACAGGGTCCAGATTAACGGCCATCGATTTTCGCCAGCCCTCCTCATCCAGCTCTTCAGGTGAATGACGGGTATCATTTGCCACATTGTTAATGAGTGCATATATAGGCCCGAACTCCGCAGCAGCATCTTCTATGGATTTTTCCAGAGCAGGCACATCCGTTACGTCAACCTCCCTGAACCACGGAGTTTCACTACCCTTAGAAGCAATATCAGCGCAAAGCTTAGTGGCACTACCGCTATCAAAATCAATGAAAGAAACTCGAGCGCCCTGAGCGGAAAAAGCGCGAACCATTTCCGCACCAATGCCGCTTGCACCGCCAGTAATAAAAATATGCTTATCTGCTAAATCTTTATAGACCGCGTTTAGTTGCTGCTCCATCAATGAGACTCCCTTGTTACAATTGAGCCGCTTTTTCCAACCAGAAAATCAAGATCCGCCCCTTCGTCTGCCTGAAGGACGTGATCAATATAAAGTTTATAATAGCCACGGTCATATTTTGGTGCTGTTTCCGGTCCTTGCCAGTTACTAGTGCGTCTTGCTAATTCTTCTTCAGAAATCAGCACATCAAGGGTGCGCGCTGGGCCATCAAGCCTTATCATGTCGCCATTTTCTACGAAGGAGAGCGGTCCGCCGATTTCCGTTTCCGGGCTTACATGTAATATCACCGTACCGAAAGCCGTGCCGCTCATGCGCGCATCAGAAATCCGGACCATATCGCGCACGCCTTTTTCTAGTATTTTTTGCGGCAAAGGCATATTGGCGACTTCCGGCATGCCAGGATATCCTTTTGGTCCGCAGCCTTTAAGAACCAGTATCGAGTTTTCATCAACATCCAGTTCAGGATCATCAATTCGCGCTTTTAAATCTTCAATATTTTCAAACACCACGGCTTTTGCTTCATGTGTAAGCAATCCGTCCGAAGCCGCGCTCGGTTTTATGATCGCACCTTTGGGGCATAGGTTACCTCTTAACACCCAAATGCCAGCATTTTCTTTAACCGGGCTTTGCATAGAATGCAGCACGTCATCATTATAGCCTTCTGCCAGTGCCGTTATTTCCCCCACTGTCTGTCCTGATACCGTCTCAATTTTTTGATCAAGAAACTTTCCAAGCGTCTGCATGACATAAGGAACGCCGCCCGCATAATGAAAATCTTCCATCAGATATTTTCCTGAAGGCTGAATATCAACAAGCAGCGGAATATCTTTCGTTAGCTGATCAAAATCATCAAGGCACAGATCAATTCCCATACGCCCGGCAATGGCTTGCAGATGAATTACGGCGTTGGTTGAGCCGCCGATTGCCGCCAGTACACGAATGGCATTTTCCATAGCAGGTCGGGTCAGATAAGCGGATAATTTTCTGTCCTCTTTTACCAAATCAACAATCCGTCTTCCTGTCAGGTGGGACATGGTTTTTCGCCGTGCGTCCACCGCTGGAATTGTACCGTTAAAAGGAAGGCTAAGGCCCATTGCTTCAACCACGCAGGCAAAGGTCGACGCGCTACCCATGGTCATGCAGGTACCCGGCGTTCTCGACATACCGGATTCTGCCTGCATAAATTCCTCAATGCTCATATTACCTGCCCGAACATCTTCACTAAATTTCCAGACATCAGTGCCGGAGCCAATATCAGTGCCACAATGTTTGCCGTTCAGCATAGGGCCGGATGAAATAACCATGGTGGGCAAATCAACGCTGGCTGCACCCATCAGCTGGGCCGGGGTCGTTTTATCGCAGCCGCCAAGCAACACCACACCGTCCATGGGATTGCCGCGAATGCTTTCTTCCACATCCATGGAAACCAGATTTCTAAACAGCATTGCCGTTGGCCTCATTTGAGACTCGCCCGTAGACATAACCGGAAATTCCAGTGGCAAGCCGCCCGCTTCCCATACGCCGCGTTTAACATATTCAGCAATTTCGCGCAGGTGGGCATTGCACGGCGTCAGTTCCGACCATGTATTGCATATGCCAATAACCGGCCGGCCATCGAATACATCATCCGGCAGGCCTTCGCTTTTCATCCAGCTACGGTGAATAAAACCGTCTTTATCATTCTTGGCGTAACTGTGAGCACTTCTATATGGCTTGGCATCTTTCTTTTTAGTCATATATCGAACCTTTTGAAGAGTTTTACTTCACTGAAAAATTGAAAATTGTTGTCGTGTTATATTCTTCGCCCGCCTTTAACACTGTACTGGGAAAGTTAACCTGATTAGGGCTATCTGGAAAATGCTGGGTCTCCAAACATAATCCACCGCGATATTGATAATTATATCCTGCTTTTCCGCTGACCGTGCCATCAAGGAAATTTCCTGTGTAAAACTGAATAGCAGGCTGATCGGTCATAATCTCCATGAAACGACCCGATGTGGGTTCATATACAGTCGCAGCCAGTTCCATATTTTCCATATCTTGTCGATCAAGAACCCAATTATGGTCATATCCTCCACCGACATCGAGCTGTTCATTTTCAACGCCAATATCACGGCCAATTGTTTTTGCCTGTCTAAAATCCATTGGGGTATTTTCCACCGCTACAATTTCACCGGTCGGAATTAAGTTCTCGTCCACCGGGGTAAATGAGGCCGCATTAAGGAAAACCTCATGATCCAGAATATTTCCTGAATTATGACCGTTCAAATTAAAATAGGTATGCTGTGATAAATTAATGACGGTCGTTTTATCAGTGCTCGCTTTATAATTGATGGTTAAATTATTATCATCATCAAGTTTATAGCTCACATTCACTTTAAGCGTACCGGGATAGCCTTCTTCGCCGTCCTCGCTTACCATAGTAAGTGACAGCCCGGCATGATCCGCGCCTTCAAACGGTTCTACATTCCAGATCTTTTTATCAAAGCCGACAAGGCCGCCGTGCAAGGCATTTGGGCCGTTATTCACTGCTAGTGAATAATCAGTCCCTTCAAGGCTGAACTTTCCTTTGGCAATTCGGTTGGCATAGCGTCCAACAATAGCGCCGAAATAGGGACTTTCATTCAGATATTGAGCAGGATCATCAAGTCCGAGCACGATATCATTCAGTTTACCGTCCCGATCAGGCACGTTTAGCGAAACAATAATTCCACCGAGATCCAGTATTTCCACGCTAGCGCCTGATTTATTTTCAAGGGTATAGCGCGTGATTTTCTGACCATCAGGAAGCTCGCCAAAAAGCGCCGAGGAAATACGGGAATTTTCATTACTCATAGGACTACATCCTGATAGAAGCTGTGATAATAGTGCGATGGCAAAAATTGATGTTATCTTTTTTATATTCATTGGATAAAGTGTATGAACTCACCCGATAAATGTAAACCGAAAATAAATGTAGTTATTTAATTTTCGGTATTCACAGAGTCGCTTCTGTTGGGGATTTCTAACTGATCTTTATAAGCTATGGTGGCTTCATAAAGAATATACTGACGGATCGCCTCTGCACCTTCCGCTGTAACATGATCCTCAAAACTTGCCATTCCATTGGCCGAAAGCGCGCCGCCAATGACGATGTCCTGCCAAATTTCATGGACATTCTGATCCGAATTTCTAAGATCGGGGATCAATGCTGATACAGCACGGTTACCATGACAGACCTGACATACCCTATGGTAAAGGGCCATACCTTCTTCTAATGTTTCAATATCAGCCGATACAGTTTCAACGGGTGCATTAAAGCCAAGAAATGGTTCTTCCACCTCAGGCAACTCGGCATTTCCTGCTAATTTATAGACCAATACCCGTGAACGGTTTACCAGACCATAATGTTTAGTGCTGCGGGCACTATTAACGCCAAATGCCGAACCCCAGCCAGCGGCAATGGCAATATATTGCTCGCCACCCACACTATAGGTCATCGGGGCGGCTCCCGCACCTGTCTGAAGCCAATGGGGCCAGAGTTTTTCACCGGAGCGGCTGTTATAAGCAATTAAATTACCTTGAGGGTCTGCCTGAATTAAAAGACCACCGGCCGTTGTTAGCATCCCACCTGCACCATAATCCTTATGAACGACTTGCCAGACGGCCTCCTGCTTTACCGGATCCCACGCGAGGAGAGGCGAAATTTGATTGCTTCGATTACTGGTAGCTCCTTCAGACTCTACCGGCAGACTATCCGGAACAAAATTAGTACCAGTATTCCATAGACCGGCACGATATTCCAGATCAGCCGGATCCTGTGGCTCCAGAAAAGAGCCAGTAAGTTTTTGAGCCGGGATAAAAACAAGACCACTTTCTGGATCAAACGACATTGAGGGCCAGCCATGGCCGCCGGGTGGTCCCGGCTCTATTCTTACCCGCTCTGAAAAATCACGCACGCCGGGCAACTCTACAGGGCGTCCGGTCTCCAGATCTATATGACTTGCCCAGGTAACATCAACAAAGTTATTGGCTGAAATCAACTCACCATTCGCACGGTCAAGCACATAGAAAAAACCATTTTTGGGTGCCTGCATCAGTGTTTTTCGGAGCACTCCCTCAATTTCAATGTCAGCAAGCATGATATGTTGTGTCGCCGTATAATCCCAACTATCGCCCGGTGTTGTCTGGTAGTGCCAGACATAATCACCCGTATCGGGCCTGACCGCTACAATGGACGAAAGAAAAAGATTATCCCCTTCACCGTTGCTTCTGATCATGTGGTTCCAGGGCGAGCCGTTACCGACACCAAAATAAAGCAGATCAAGTTCAGCGTCATATGCCATACTGTCCCACACGGTGCCGCCACCGCCCCATTTCCACCATTCACCGTTCCAGGTTTCGGCCGCTTTTTTTATTGTTTCATTTTCAAAACCATCAGCGGGATCACCGGGTACCGTATAAAAGCGCCATGCCATGTCGCCCGTATCAGCGTCATAAGCCGAAATATACCCGCGCACGCCATATTCAGCACCGCCGTTGCCGATCAGCACCTTACCCTTAACCACACGCGGAGCCCCGGTGATGGTATAGGGTTTTGTTTTATCAATGGTGAGAGTATCCCAGAGCTTTTCACCGCTTGATGCATCAAGCGCAATTAAATACCCGTCAATGGTTCCCACATAAATTTTCCCGTCATAATAAGCGACCCCACGGTTAACCACATCACAGCAGGCATTAACACCCCATGCCCGATCGGTTTCAGGATCAAAATCCCAGATTAGCTGCCCGGTTTTTGCGTCAAGCGCATAGACCACGGCCCATGAGCTTGTCACATACATAACGCCATCAACAACAAGCGGCGTCGCCTCAACCCCGCGCGCCGTATACATATCAAATGACCATTCAAGGCCAAGGTCCGAGACATTATCCGTATTAATCTGAGTGAGTGGAGAATGCCGCTGCTCATCATAAGTCCGGCCATGGTTCAACCAGTTCTCAGGCTCATCAGTTGCCAAGGTAAGCCTTGCTGCCTCTGCATCGATCATCGACTCATCACTCTGCGTGGCATTTTCATTACCACACGAGACAAGCCCAGCAATAGCCGTCAGTATAATCAAGTTTTTAATTGATAATATCATGAATTTTCTCCCCTTAATTTAGAAGAGTGTACACTCATTAGGTGATTTAATCCAGTTCGAGCTCTAAATAGCCTTTTTAGTCGGAAGACTTCACTTCTGAATAAGGGTTCCGGCGCCGTGCTCTGTAAAGAGTTCCAGTAGTAGGGCATGCTCGACACGGCCATCAATAATGACCGATGCATCAACCTCATCCTCTATAGCGCGGATGCAGGTTTCCACTTTGGGGATCATGCCGCCGATTATTGTGCCGTCTTCGATCAGGGCAGTGGCCATTTCTTCGTTCATGTCGGCGATTAGTTTTTTATCATTATCCAGAACACCGGCAACATCAGTCAGCAGTAACAAGCGCTCTGCCTTAAGTGCCCCGGCGATGGCACCAGCCATGGTATCTGCGTTGATATTATAGGTTTCACCATTTTCACCAAGGCCGATCGGCGCAATGACCGGTATCACATCGGATTTTTCAAACGTGCGCAGAAAATCTGCATTAATCTGTTTTGGATAACCAACAAAGCCCAGATCAAGCACTTGTTCAATATGACTATCCGGGTCTTTACGTTTGCGCTGTAGTGGCTCCGCAATAACCAGGCCGCTATCCTTACCGGAAAGCCCGACCGCCCTTCCGCCGATTTTATTTATCGAGCCGACAATGGAATTATTAATGCTGCCGGAAAGTACCATTTCAACCACTTCAATGGTTGCTTTATCAGTGACCCGCAGCCCATCAACAAATGAGCTTTCAATTTGCAGACGCTCAAGCATTTTACCAATTTGTGGCCCGCCACCATGAACAACAATAGGATTCATTCCCACCTGTTTCATCAGCACGACATCACGGGCAAAATCTTCGGCGAGCGCTTCATCAACCATGGCATGACCACCATATTTTATGACAAACGATTTACCCGCATGGCGCTTCATATAGGGAAGCGCTTCAGTTAGCGTTCTTGCTTTTCTGAGCAGAGTATTTTTATCGATAGTTACTTTTGTCATCCTGATAATATCCTACGCGAGTTCGCCAATCACAGCCCGAAGTTCATCAAGACCATAGCCCTTAACAGAACTGGTTATCAACACTTTTGGATGGGCGGCGATATTTTTAGCAATTGCTTTGCCAGTCTTCTCAATGAGTTTTCTCTGCTCTTCCACTTTAACTTTATCACATTTGGTAAGCACCACTTGGTAAGAAACAGCCGTTTCATCAAGCATGGACATCAGCTCCAAATCACTATCTTTTACGCCGTGACGACCATCAATCAGCACGAATACCCGGCGCAGATTAGGCCTGCCGCGTAAATAATCGCGCATTAGCTTAACCCAGTCTTTAACCAGTTTTTTAGATACTTTTGCATAGCCATAACCCGGAAGATCAACCACATAAAGGCCGAGGTTTCTTCGCTCCCCAAGGTAAAAGAAATTAAGTTGTTGGGTGCGCCCCGGTGTATTTGATGTGCGGGCAAGATTGTTTCGCCCGGTCAGCGCATTAAGAAGGCTTGATTTACCCACATTAGAGCGACCAGCAAAAGCCACTTCTGTCGCGTCCGGTTCAGGAAGCTGTGTTAGCGCCGCCGCGCCAAGCAAAAATTCGCAAGGGGCACGAAAAAGCAGACGCCCCCGTTCTAGCCAGGCTGCCTGTTCTTCTGCATTTTTTTCGTGCTCTAACAAAGGATCAACTATCTAATGCTGCTACCCTGCGCATAATCACCCATTGCTGGCAAATAGTCAGGATATTGTTCCAGGTCCAGTAAATAACAAGACCCACCGAGAAACCGGCCAAAATAAATGTGAACATAATCGGCATAAGGGCGAAAACCTTTTGCTGTATAGGATCAGTCATTGGCGGATTAAGTTTTTGCTGCATATACATGGTAACACCCATAAAGATCGGCAGTATACCGATCGCTAGAAAGCCTGTCGGCTCCCACGGCAGCAGACCAAATAAATTTGTCACCAGCATCGGATCGGGAGCGCTTAGGTCGCGGATCCAGCCAAAGAATGGCGCATGGCGCATATCAATGGTCACGTATAATACTTTATAGAGCGAAAAGAATATGGGTATCTGAATAAAGATCGGCAGACAGCTGGCCAGCGGATTTACTTTTTCTTCTTTATAAAGCGCCATGGTTTCCTGTTGCATGCGGGCTTTATCATCGCCGTATTTTTCTTTTAGCTTCTGCATTTTTGGTTGAAGTTTTTTCATACGGCCCATGCTTTCGTACTGTTTATTGGCCATAGGGAAAAGGATACCCTTGATGACCAAAGTAAGAAGCAATATGGCAATACCAAAGTTTCCAACGATGCCGTAAAAGAAATTAAGGCCGATATAAATCGGTTTGGTAATGAAATGGAGCCAACCCCAGTCGATAGCATAATCAAACATTTTTATGCCTTCTACTTCGGTATAAAACTCCAGAAGATCAACTTCTTTAGCACCGGCAAAGAAACGCGATGTTCGCTCAGCGCTCGCACCGGGGGCAATTGAAATACCATTAGTGGCAAAATTTACATGAAACTGTGCGCCATCATTTTGCGTGGTGCGCGAAAGGTTAGTGGTAAAATTTTCGTCCTGATTTGGAATTAGGGCAACCAACCATTCTTTATCGGTAATACCAATCCAGCCACCTTCGGTAACTTCTTCTTTTTCATATGTATCATCTTCAAGATCGGCATAGGTAATCTCTTCCTTGCCTTCATTGCCGACCCGCAGAGGCCCTTCATGAAGGATGAAAAGACCTTGGCTCTCGCCGCCTTCGCGGTATACCCGGCCATATGTGGCCATGGTTAGTGTTTCAGATGAATTATTTAAAACGGATTGTTTAATGGAAAACATATAATTCTGATCAAGGGTTACTTCACGAGTAAAGAGAAGCCCCTCAGCGTTGTCCCAGGTGAAGATAACCGTTTCACCGGCACCGAGAGTAGATTTACTCGCGCTCCAGAGCGAATTAGCGTCAGGTTTTTTGCCATCACCGATCCAGCCAAAGTCGGCGAAATAAGCGCCAAAGGCATCTGACGGGTTAAGAAGTGTGACTATTTCTGAATCCGGCTCCACTGTAACGTTGTAATCATTAAGGGAAATATCATCAAAACGAAGTCCTTTAAGACTGATGGAGCCTGATACCCTTGGGCTACTAATCTCAATATTATTTCTGGCACCGATCACATCTTCGCGTGATGCTGCAATTTCATTTACAACCGGCGCTGCCATTCCGGGAATAGTTCCGCCAACTTCAGCGGGACCAGCTGCCATGTCCGGAACACCGGTTACACCATTTTCAGCCACTTGCTCCTGCGCAATCTGTTCTTCGGTCAACTGAGGTGTGCCATAAAAATATTCCCATCCAAAAAGGATGCCCATGGTCAGCACGATCGCCAGTATAAAATTACGGTTTTCTTCCATTATATTATCTCAAATTTTTGCTTAAATTATCAGCATTACAATTACAATTTTTCGGTCCGTCCGTTTCTTTTTGTGGTACCGGATCATAACCACTGTCACCCCAAGGGTTACATCTTAAAATTCTTTTTAGGCCAAGCCATCCGCCTTTAAAGGGACCATGTATTTCAATGGCTTCCATAGCATAAGATGAGCATGTCGGCAAATATCTGCACTTGGGTCCGAGTAACGGTGAAATGACATACTTATAGACAGTGATCAAAGCTTTCAAGAAATAAGACAAAATAGAGCTTAAAAACTTAAGTAAAGAAGATATTTTCAATTTGCCTCGCCCCTTTTCTTGCCAGAATTATCATGTAGCCTTTTTAAAGACCATTTCAAGTCGCGAATCAACTCTTTAAAGGAACGTTCACTAATCTCACGCCGTGCAATGAGCACATAGTCATGATCCTTTTTTGCACCTGAGATCAATACCTGTTTTACCGCTTCACGTAATCTTCGTTTCGCTTTGTTTCTAAAGACGGCATTACCAACTTTTTTACTGGCCGTATAACCGACACGAATGTCGCCACCTTCTGGGGTCGGTTTTTTGGATGTCTGGATAATTACCGTTGGTGATATCCATTTCTGACGTGCGGCTGCGACACGTAAAAAATCGCTTCTTTTTTTAAGTGTGCTTAATTTTAACTCTTTATTTTCAATCACTTCGCTCATGATAATAAATCCACAAAAAAACCGGTCTCTTTTTTAGCAAGGACCGGTTTTCAAATTCGCATGTTAACAATTATCAGATAATTTAAGCTGATAAACGTTTGCGGCCTTTCGCACGACGAGCAGCAAGAACACGTCTGCCACCAACTGTAGCAGAGCGAGAACGGAAGCCATGACGGCGTTTGCGAACCAGAACACTTGGTTGATATGTACGTTTCACTGGACTACTCCAACTGCCTTAACGGCAATAAAATTAATATTCTGTCAGATAATTATCTGATCAATCATTATGAAGTCGGGTGTATAATGGGTATAATACTATAAGTCAATGCCCCAGATACGATAAAATTAATAAAACAAAACACTGCCGTTACAGATATATTAGTCACAATTAATCACGCTAGTGTGAACGAACTTTATTTCAAAATTTTGTTATAGTTCGGTAATTTAATTTCAGTTAAACTTATACAATAAATTTATAAATATGAAAGATACTAAAATGAATATTAAACGTTTTGTTCCAATTGCAATATTAGGCTTGGGGCTGGGACTAGCAATATTTTTTGATATAGATAGATTTCTTTCTTTTGAAGTGGTCGGCGACTATTACGGCCAGCTCAAAACTTATATAGAAGAGCAGTTCATATTAAGCTTACTTGTCTTTGGCTTAGTTTATGCCACTCTTGTCGCCTTTTCTGTTCCTGGCGCAACGGTACTGTCTCTTATGTATGGCGCACTCCTCGGTACGTGGCTCTCAGGTTCACTCGTCGTTATATCAGCGACCATCGGTGCCACACTGATCTTTCTTGCCGCTCGCTACGCGCTTCAGGACATATTAAGACAAAGAGCCGGGCCATGGCTTAATAAAATGAGCAAAGGCTTTAACGACAATGCCACAAGTTACATGCTGTTCCTGCGGCTGGTCCCCGCTTTCCCGTTTTTTGTCGTTAATCTGGTACCGGCGTTTATGGGGGTAAATTTACGCGTTTATGTTTTAACGACATTTTTTGGCATCATGCCGGGAACCTTCGTTTTTGCCAGTATCGGAAGCGGTATCGGCTATGTACTTGAACAAGGCAAAACACCAGACTTGTCAGTATTAAGTTCACCGGAAGTTTTAATGCCCTTAGCGGCACTTGGATTATTATCTTTAGTCCCCATTGCTATTAAAAAATTTAAAGGGAAGAACGCCACATGAGTGAAATTATAAAAGCAGATATCTGCATTATCGGTGCTGGAAGTGGTGGACTTAGTGTTGCTTCCGGGGCTGCTCAGCTGGGTAAAAGCACCGTCCTTATTGAAGGCGGTAAAATGGGCGGCGACTGTCTTAATTATGGCTGTGTTCCGTCAAAGGCACTCATTGCATCAGCAAGTGCTGCCCATAATATAAAAGACACAGCAAAATATGGAGTCATGCCGCAGGCCCTTCATGTAGATTTTACGCAAGTCCATGACCATATTCATGATGTTATTGCCGGTATTGCCCCGCACGATTCCGTTGAACGCTTTGAAGAACTTGGCGTTAAGGTCATTCAGGAGTATGGCAGCTTTGAAAGCAAAAATATCCTGAGGGCTGGTGACAAACTAATCCACGCTAAAAGATTTGTCATTTCCACGGGATCATCACCCAGCGTCCCACCAATACCGGGACTGGCTGATGTACCTTACCTTACCAACGAAACTATATTTGATTTAAAATCCCCACCTGTACATCTGATTATCATTGGCGGCGGCCCTATTGGCCTTGAAATGGCACAGTCCCACAGACGGCTAGGTGCAAAAGTAACCGTGGTTGCTCTTGCTTTTATGGAAAATGACGATCCGGAGCTTGTGGATATTCTGCTTGAAAGCTTGGCAGATGAAGGCGTCATATTAAGAGACAAGGTAGGCATTCAAAATATTAGCCATGAAAACGGACAGTTCAGCGTTTCACTAGAAGATGAAACCATAACGGGATCCCATTTGCTCGTGGCCACAGGCCGTAAACCCAACATTGATCGGTTAAATCTTGAAAAGGCCGGCGTTGACTTTACACGCTTCGGTATCAATGTTGGTGAAAACCTACGAACCACTAACAAGGCCATCTATGCCATTGGTGATGTAGCGGGCGGTGCTGGCTTTACCCATAAAGCGGGCTATGATGCCGGCATTATTATCCGCCGTATCGTTTTTGGAATGTTTTGGGCAAAAGCTGATTATAAAGCGCTTCCCCATGCCACCTATACATCGCCGGAACTTGCCAGTGTTGGCTTAAGTGAAAAAACCGCTACGGAAAGATACCGGGATAATATTACCATTCTTAAATGGCCATATGCAGAAAATGACCGAGCCCGCGCCACCCGAGCGACAAAAGGCATGGTAAAAGTTATCACGACTAAAAAAGGCCTTATTCTTGGCGCATCCATTGTTGGTAAATCGGCCGATGAAATTTTGGCACCCTGGACACTCGCCATTTCGCAGGGTTTAAAAATTAGTGCCATGGCGAATATGATAAGTCCCTATCCAACACTGGGTGAGATTAACAAGCGGGCGGCTTCAAGTTTCTATACGAAGTCGTTATTTAGTGATAAAACGAAAAGAATAGTGAAATTTCTTTCATTTCTAGGATAATTTAATGCCGGGCAACATTACAAAAGTATCAATTAAGGAAAGTCTGTCGACGCGGCTACTACTCTTCACGGTATTCTTTGTTATTATCGCTGAAATATTAATCTATGTCCCGTCTATTGCCAATTTCCGCGTCACCTGGATTAACCAAAAGCTTGCTGAAGCTAATATTGCCATCCTGGTGGTTGAAGCCGCGCCGGATTATATCGTCAGTCGCCTACTGACCGACGAATTATTGTCATCCACAGAAACTCACGTCATCGCCAGAAGAATAGATAATGAAAATCAACAAATATTAATGAAAACAGAGCCTATTGAAGTAGCTGAGCGATTTGATATGAGAAATATTTCCTGGTGGCAGTCGGTAAAAGACGCTTTTGCGTCCCTTTCACGCATGCAGGAAGCGTCTTATCTGATCCAAATTACAGGAAATGCCAGCGGGGATAATAATGATGAAATCATAGTTGTTCTTGATGAAAGCCTGCTCTGTCATGATATGTATATTTACTCGCGAAATATTGTGCTTTTCACGATCATAATTTCTCTTTTTACGGCCATGCTGGTTTATTACAGTTTATCCAATTTACTGGTGCGGCCAGTGAAGAAAATAACCGATAATATGATCGCCTTTCGCCATGCGCCTGAAGATTTAACCAAACGGTTTAACCCAGAAGAACGCAACGATGAAATTGGAGTGGTTATGCGCGAGCTCGCCGTGATGCAGGATGATATTCGAAAAGCGTTAAATCAGAAAAACCATCTGGCCAAACTCGGCAGCGCTATCAGTAATATTAATCATGACCTAAGAAATATGCTGGCCAGTGTTCAGCTTGTCACCGACCATTTAAGCTCCATTGATAATCCTATTGTTCAAAAACTGGTGCCGCGATTTGTAAAATCACTGGACCGGGCGATCAGGCTCTGTGAAAATACTTTGCAATATGGTGGCGGGGAACTTGAAACGCCCCATCCCGAAACATTTAATCTACAAAACCTGGTGGATGATGTTTCCACTTCGCTTGGGCTTATGGAAGATAGTGATGTAAGGCTGATTAATAAAGTTGAGGGTGGGTTTGAGCTTACTGCCGATAATGATCAGTTTTTCCGGGTCATCATGAATGTCTGCCGAAACGCCATCCAGGCAATCCCCGCTAAAGGCACGATTACCATTAAAAGCGCCGTAGAAGGCGACGATACTGTAATAGATATTATTGACAGCGGCCCCGGCATTTCAAGCAGGGTAAAAGAAAATCTTTTCCAGCCTTTTAAAAGCGGAAGTCAGGAAGGCACAGGTCTAGGCCTTGCCATTTCAAGAGAGACCGTGCGAGCACACGGCGGTACACTGGACCTTTATGATACAAGCGCAAAAGGCAGCACTTTTAGAATAATTTTACCGCGCTAGTTTTTAATTTTACACTCTTGGATCTTCTGCCGTTGAATGATCAGTCGGGTGTGGTGTTACAGATAGAACTGTGACGCCATCCGGCGCATGGAACCTGTGCCATAATCCTTTTGGTACAACGGTGATCATACCAGCTTCTAAATAAAAAACTTCCGCCGCTTCGTCTGTCAAAATGGTAAGCTCCGTCTTTCCTTTTAATATATGGACAAGCTCATCGCCGACCGAATGACGTTCCCACGCACTATCACCACTATAACTACCGGTAAAAACACCGCCCATATCAAAAGCGGCCAAAGTGGCAAAAACATTTTCAAATTCTTCGTCAGGCGTTTCGGGTGTTCGACCTTCCATCACCGTTAACTTTTCTAATTCTTCTTCTATATTTACGGTCTTTATAATCACTGGGCAACGTACCCTTCGCGGCGCGGGTCTGCCCCGCCTTCAAGGGTTCTTTGATTTTCACGCGGATATTTAATTCTTATGCCGTGAAGGCCGCTCATTAATGTCACTGCGTTCACTTCATGACCAAGCGCACGCAGTGGTTCAATCAGGCTTTCAGCAGACGTTCCCTCCTCAACCAGTGTCGGGCCATTTTTATTTAAGACATGCGGCTGATTTATCGCGTCCTGAATATTCATATCCCAGTCGAGCACATTAATAATTGTTTGGGTGACATAATCAATAATGTTTGAGCCCCCCGGCGAGCCAACCACAAGAACCGGACGATTATCGGCATCAAATGTTATCGACGGTGACATGGTGCTGCGTGGGCGTTTGCCGCCCTGAACCCGGTTATTAACCAGTCTGCCGTCCACTTCAGGCACAAGTGAGAAATCTGTAAGTTCATTATTAAGCATAAAGCCTTCGACCATTACCCGGCTGCCGAACATGCTTTCAACGGTAGCGGTCATTGAAACCGCATGGCCCCATTTATCCAATATGACAAAATGAGTAGTCGACGGGATTTCAAGAGACTGATCAGCCGCCAGTTCTAATGGCGCGTCACGGTCGGTCGGTGGATTTCCGTGTTCGGCTTTGCCCATTGATTTTAAAGGGTCAATCATTTTCGCCCGCTCAGCCAGATAGTCCTGATTGATCATGCCGTGGATTGGCACATAAACAAAATCACTGTCGGCGGAAAATTGATCGCGGTCGGCGTAAGCCAGACGCTCGGATTCGAGCATTAAATGATAGGCCTCAGCCGAATGGGGTTTCATTTCACCAAGATCATATTCTTTTAACATGCCAAGAGCGGCAATAGTTGTGCTGCCACCGGAAGACGGCGATGAAATAGAGCAGACTTTATATTCACGAAACGGACCACACAGAACATCGCGCTCTTTAGCCCTGTAATTCTCAAGATCACTTAGGGTAAGAAGTCCAGGGTTAAAAGGAGCGTTCCGTACCGCATCAACTATTTTCTCTGCAATATCACCTTTATAAAAAGCGTCGATGCCTTCATTTGCGATACGCCTGAGCACAGCCGCATGCTTGGGATTCTTTAAAAGATGCCCCGCTTTCCATGGATCACCATTTTCATCATAAAAATGATCGCGCGAGGCCGGTATTTTCATGAGGAGCGTATCTTTGGTGATATATTCTTCAAGCCGCGGGGAAACGATAAAGCCTTGTTCAGCAATACGTATTGCTGGCTCAAACACTTCTGCCCAAGGAAGAACGCCGTGCGCATCATGAGCCATTTTAAGCATCGCGAGCACACCGGGCGTACCCACTGAACGACCACCAAACACCGCTTCCAGTTTTATATAGCCTTCCCGGTCGGTCACCTCTTTAAAAAGATCCGGCCCGGCGGCCATGGGTGCTGTTTCGCGACCGTCATAAAAATTAAGCTGGTCCTCGGCGGCTCTGTTAGGATCAAAATGAAGCATAAACCCGCCGCCGCCAATGCCGGATGATTGCGGCTCAACCAGACTAAGAACCGTTTCAACGGCAATGGCCGCATCAACGGCGCTACCGCCCTTCTTCAACATTTCTAACCCTGCTTCGGATGCTAGCCGATTGGCACTGACGACCATCTGATTATCAAACTGAAACCCGTTATCATTAGCCGGGGCCAGTGCTGCGCTTTCGGCCTGCTGGAAAGCAGCAAGGGTCACCTCGTTAGGGGTCGCTGGTATAATTTGTTCGGCTCTGCCTAGAAGCATACTGGCGAGCTGACGTTCGGTTGACGCCTGTGAATTATCGGCTATTTGATATTCAATATTTCGAAGCTGCCCTGTGATATCATTAAGACGTGATTTTTCAATTTCCACACCGCGCCAATATTGCGCTTTTTCGGCTTCTTCGGCGTTTTCAAAATTACTAAGCGCCCTTTCGATGCTTTCTTCGTGAAACGGTAAATCCCGTTCGATTTCGTCTAATGTAACTTTAATATCGAGCAGTGAAATAGCTGTGTTTTCAAAAGGCGGCCGGGAAAGATTCGCGTCCTTACTAATTGCTGGGGCATTATTCTGCGCCACGGCCTTCTGATTTTGATCACTTTCAAGCTGTTGCCAAAGAGCATCGGCCTCCATTTTTGGCCATTCATCTGAACCGGTCGGCGAACAAGAGACAAGAAAAACGATAGATGCCGCAATGGCACCACCATTTAACACATTATTAAATAAGGACTTTCTCATCATTTCACTAATCCGTCTACTCTATTTTACGATCATTTCATTAACACTTTAAATCAGTACTAATTTAAGGACAAGCACCTATACGCCCCCCTTCAAAGAAAAAACGAACTTTTATATTAAATGGCACTTGCATTAAAGCGCGGTTATGAGTAGTTTGCCACACGCAATTTGAATATGATGCGCCAGTGGCTCAGCTGGATAGAGTACTTGACTACGAATCAAGGGGTCGGGGGTTCGAATCCCTCCTGGCGCACCATTCAAAACAAATATAATCAATATGTTAGATTAAGGACTGTTTTTTTCAGTCCTATTTTTTTGCCGTTTACTTGCCATTTACTTTTAATGATCCACCTTCCCGTTATAGTTCTTCTATGACAGATCATAAACATTATAGTGATTATCACAGTTATATGGATGGTCGGATCGTTATTTACAAACGAAACGATCATAAGACCCCAAGGTTTTCAGCACGGTTCAAAATCCCTAATCAAATTGGCGGTATTGTTAAAAGCACTAAGACAGCTGATAAAGATAAAGCCTACAAAATAGCAAAAGAAATGTACTACGATCTTGAAGGGAAATTTCAACGTGGCGAAGTATTAATGAAACTACCCTTCTCTAAAGTCTTTAATGATTGGGTTTCATTAAGGTTAGTTGAAGGCAAAGATAAAGTTTATACATTTGACGATATTAGATCGTCTAAAAAACACATATTAAAATTCTTTAACGATCGCGACATTAGGAAGGTCGACAACTTCTTAATTAATGAATTCTTCGCAAAACGACAATCTGATACTCCGAAGCCAAGCGCAAGCACTCTTAAACAAGAAGCGCGGCGTCTCAATGGCATACTTACTTTTGCTTATAATAATGGATTAATTAAAGACATTCCACACTTCCCATCAATAAGTGCAAAGCCAAATCCTCGTCCAGACTTCACTCAAGAAGAATATAACAAACTGGTTCAGTCGATGGGAGACTTTGTAGATGAAGTGAAGGCCAATAAAGCCCATGGCACCGTAACGTCACCCCACACTATTAAACAAAGAGGTGTTGAGAAGAAAATCATACTTCCGGGAGAGAATAAAACCAACAAAGATCCGAAGCTGATGGCCTTAGTCGCGAGATCACATAGATGGCTTCAAAACCTGAAAGATGGTCAGGTAAAAAATATAGCGGAAATTGCAGCCAACGAGAATATGGATGATGGTGATGTCAGTCGCTTTATTCAGTTCGCATTTCTTGCGCCGGAGATAGTCACATCAATTTTTGAAGGTAAGCAACCGGCGGATCTCACCTCAGAGAAACTGAAACGTCTTGGATCACTTCCACACTCTTGGTCAGAACAGAAGTCTCGCCTCGGATACTAAAGCTAATCCACCTAACCTCAATGTAATCATCAAATAGATTGGTGACACAATATCGGCCTTAGAGATTTTGGCCATATTCAGCGATATTTATTTAATTAGTCAGTCTCTACACCAATCTATTAGCCAGCAAATAGCCACACTACCGCAGAGTTCTGCGGTTGTTACACAGTGGTCTAGAATGGGTGACAAAACTAGGGAGGGAGTGGTGGGCCTGGTAGGACTCGAACCTACGACCGAACCGTTATGAGCGGTTTGCTCTAACCAACTGAGCTACAGGCCCCCCGAGAAACAAGTCTGCTTAAGTAGCAGATAATAAATTGAATGCAAAGAGGGGAAATGCGCATTTGCGCATTTTTTTGTTTTATTTATCGAGGAAGCTCCGTAGTTTTCTTGAACGGCTCGGATGCTTGAGTTTACGGAGCGCTTTTGCTTCGATCTGTCTGATCCGTTCCCGTGTTACAGAAAATTGCTGACCTACTTCTTCAAGCGTGTGATCGGTATTCATTCCTATACCGAAACGCATGCGAAGAACCCTTTCTTCACGCGGGGTAAGTGACGCGAGCACCCGGGTTGTTGTATCGCGAAGATTGGTCTGGATCGCGCTATCAACGGGCAGTATGGCATTCTTGTCTTCAATGAAATCACCTAAATGGCTGTCTTCCTCGTCACCTATTGGTGTCTCAAGGGAAATAGGTTCCTTGGCGATCTTCATTACCTTACGCACTTTTTCAAGTGGCATTGAAAGACGCGCAGCTAGTTCTTCCGGCGTTGCTTCACGGCCGATTTCATGCATCATCTGACGGCTGGTCCGCACTAGTTTATTGATGGTTTCAATCATATGGACAGGAATACGGATTGTCCGTGCCTGATCAGCTATTGAGCGGGTAATTGCCTGTCTGATCCACCATGTGGCGTATGTGGAGAATTTATAACCGCGACGATATTCAAATTTATCCACCGCTTTCATAAGGCCGATATTTCCTTCCTGAATAAGATCAAGAAACTGAAGGCCCCGGTTGGTATATTTTTTGGCGATTGAAATCACAAGGCGTAGATTTGCTTCAACCATTTCCTTTTTGGCGATACGCGCTTCTTTTTCGCCTTTTTGAACTTTATTAACGATAACGCGAAATTCGGAAACGTTAAGCCCGACATCTTTGGCAATTTCGGAAACCTGCTCGCGCATATTGCCGATAATTTCTGCTTCAGACGTGGCAAAGTTGCTCCAGCCTTTACCTTTATCAGTGCCCATGGTTTTGAGCCAATTCGGCTCTAATTCACGTTCCCAATAATTATCAAGATATGCTTTACGGCTGACTTTATATCTTTCAGCAAGACGCAGCATTTTACCCTCAAGCCCCATCAGGCGCTTACTTGAATGATAAAGCTGCTCGAGAAGCACTTCAATACGGTTATTGTTAAGTCTGAGATTATTCACAAGCGTTATAAGTTCATCAGATAATTTACGGTAACGTCTTTCCTGAGCCGTTGAAAGCGCTGTATTGCCGATATTTGAATCGTGTCTTAAGATCTGTAATTTAGCAAATTTCTTGTGGGTTTTACGTATGTTAGCGAATATTTCCATAACCCGTGGATGAAGAGCCTCTTCCATCGTTGCAAGCGACATGTTGACACCTTCGTCATCATCATCGTCTTCTTCTTCGCTTTCTTCAAGACCCTCATCTATATTGCTGCCATCTTCATTTTCGCCACTATTTTCAGGGCTTTCCTTATCATCCTGATCAGCAATTTCGCCGGTGGTTTCTTCTTCTGCTGTAGCATCCGGTGCTACAGCATCCGGTGTCGCGTCTTTTTCTTGTGTCGGATCATTACCGTACATAGCATCAAGATCGATCACGTCACGGAGCAGAATTTCTTCTTCTTCAAGCATTTCGCCCCAAGCGGCCAAAGCATTAAAGGTAAGCGGGCTATCACATAGTCCGGAAATCATTGTTTCCCGGCCTGCTTCAATACGCTTCGCTATTGCAATTTCACCTTCACGGGAAAGTAGTTCAACACTTCCCATTTCACGAAGATACATTCTTACCGGGTCATCAGTGCGGTCAGCCGGTGCTTTCGCTTCCGGTTTAGCAATTTTAGACTCTTTTGCTTTTCCAGCAGGTGCTTTTTCAGTAGCGGCCTCTTCGGCTTCTGCGTCGGCATTTTCAATAACATTAATGCCCATCTCAGATAACATCGTCATAACGTCTTCAATTTGTTCTGAAGACATTTCGTCCTGAGGAAGGGCCTCATTGAGCGCGTCATAAGTTATGTAGCCGCGCTTTTTCGCTTCGGCGACCATTTTTTTAACGGCGTCTTGGCTACTTACAATCGGAGCATCTGATGTATCGGCGTTTTTCTTAGACTTAGTGGCTTTTTCTGCCATTTATAAACCTCGAATAATTCATTAAAACATACATTAATGAGCCTTAGGAATTTTCATTTCCATCCGGCACACTCAAATTTCTTAAGCTTGCAGATTGTTGTTCTTTTAATTGGGATTGCTCCTCAATCAAAGCTTGCAAGCGTGCATAATCTTCTTCATTCATCTCTTTGGAACCCAATATTGCAATGTCCTGCTCAAGCTTTTCCATCTGGAAAAGCTGCAGTGCATGCAACCATGTTTCCTCCGTTTCTTCCTTAGAAGATTTAAGCCCAATAAACTCTTGGGCTGTCAACACGCCTTGCTTGGATATGATTTCAATAGCTTGGCCCAGTCCATTTTCTAACAGCTGGCGTCTCAAGCTTTCTCTTTCAAGGTTCGAGTCGCGACTTGCTATACGTATTATTTCATTACGGACCTTGTCAAGCTCTTCCGATTCGAAATCGAAAATAGCAAACTGCTCTTCATGGCGTTCAAGCAGCCATGGATGCTCTAAAACCGACAGGATTATTAACCTTTTACGGTCTAAAGCTGATATTTTAGACGTTTGTAGAATCGCCGTTTTCTGGGGATTCCCTATGCTTTTTTCGACCCGCTTATTGCCATAACCTTTGTTTTCGTATGACCTATTACTGCGACTTTGTTGGTGATTCTCTTTTTTTTGCCGAGAAACGACCTGTTCATGGAGATTTATTTCAGGGACAAATTCACTGCCAAACAGTTTTTTTAGACGCTTTTGAAAATCGCTTTCATAATAACCACGGATTTTTTCATCTTTAATTTCGGTGAGTATCATGCTTATTTTTTGCTCAAGGCCCGCCCTTTGTTCCGGCGTATCAAAAGCAACACCGCCGATCATTTCTGCCCATAGGACATGCGCAAGCGGCTGGCCTTCACTTATCAGCCTTTCAAAAGCCTGGCTGCCCTGACCGTTGACGAAACTATCCGGGTCTTCGCCTTCAGGCAAATAAACAAACCGTAGTGAATGGCCGGGCTTTAATAAATTTAAGCTCCGCTCCACAACACGGATTGCCGCACGCTGCCCCGCCTTATCACCATCAAAGCACATCATCGGTTCCGGTGCGAGGCGCCACATTTCACGGATTTGATCTTCTGTAACAGCTGTTCCAAGCGGCGCAACGGCTTCTGGAAAACCTGCCTGGGCAAGAGCGATTACATCCATATAACCTTCAGCGACCAGCAGACGTCCTTTTTCAAAAGCCTGCTTTCTGGCACCGCTTAAATTATATAGCAACCGTCCTTTATGAAAAAGCGGTGTTTCGGGTGAGTTTAAATATTTAGCCTTTGCATTTGCAGAGAGAGCCCGGCCACCAAAAGCAACGACTCGGCCCTGCCTATCAGTAATCGGAAACATGATCCGTTCGCGAAAACGGTCATAGCTTTCCCCGCCGTCATCAGGTTTTATAAGCATGCCTGATTCTATCAACATCTCTTCGGTAATCTCTGAACGCGCCAGCATGGCTTGTTTTAAAGCCGACCTGTCCCTCGGGGCAAAACCTAACCTGAACGTCTTTACGGTATCTTTTGTCAGCCCTCTTCTTTGAATATAAGAGCGGCCCTGCGTTCCCACTTGCGCTACGAGCTGGCTTTCAAACCAATGTGCGGCCGCCTCCATTACATCATAAAGAGTTTTTCTTACCTTTGAGCGCTGCTTATCTTCGGGGGTATATTCCGGTATTTGAAGACCGGCCTGCTCCGCCAGCCTTTCTACGGTTTCAGGAAAGGAAAGCCCTTCGGTTTCCAGAACAAATTTTATAATATCACCGTGCGCACCACAGCCAAAACAATGATAAAATGCCTTATCATCATTAACGGTGAAGGACGGTGTTTTTTCATTATGAAACGGGCAAAGTCCGGAAAATTCGCGGCCCTTTCGGATGAGGCGAACTTTACGGCCAACAATTTCACTGGTTGGCAGTCGATTTCTTATTTCATCAAGAAAATCCGGCGTAAATCCCATTATTGGTACTTTAGTTTTGTAAAATGATAGTGATCAGTTTTAAAATAGAATTTAGCCTATGACAATAGTCTTTATGCCCAAATGAGTAGTTCTTTAAGAAAGAATATCTTTGGCCATGGCACTGGCCTTGGAAAAATCCATCTGACCAGAATATTCACCCTTTAAGGATGCCATAATCTTACCGATGTCTTTAAGCCCCGAGGCGGAGGTTTGATCAATAGCCTGCTTAACGGCTGCTTCAATTTCACTCATGTCCAGTTGCCGCGGAAGAAATTCTCTGATGATATCTATTTCATCACTTTCCTGCTGGGCAAGCTCTTGGCGGCCGGCATCTTCATAAGCTTTAATGCTATCGAATCTCTGTTTTACCATTCTGGACAGAATGTCAATAATCTCAGAATCACCAACTTTACTATCTGATTCGGTACGAACTGAAATGTCCCTATCTTTTACCGCTGCCATGATTAAACGGATAGTACTGAGGCGGCGCCGGTCTTTTGACCTCATCGCCTCTTTCATCGCAGTGTTAAATTTTTCGCGCAACATATTGTTTTATATCCTTATTTTACAAAAATGCCGACTAATGACATCTCAAGGTCCGTCGGCTTTTTCTTACAGGAAAGAGAGACTCTACCCCAAAACATATAATAATGCAACAGCAAATTATCTTGTAACATACTGATTTTAAACGATAATTTTTATCAATGATTTACTTGACGCGGCAATCTGTATTTATTATTGTCCCGAGAATTTAACCCTTGTTTCATATTACATATATGAAATATGTTAAAGTGACCCTACGGCAGCAATCTTATTATATAAAGTCTTTAACCTATGACTGAAAAACACAACGACCTTAAGCCCCCACACGATAAAATAACAGCCGTTTTGGTGCTTGAAGATGGTTCAGTTTTTTGGGGATATGGCCTTGGTAAGGTTAGCACGACAGTTGGCGAAGTTTGCTTCAATACGTCTATGACCGGTTATCAGGAAATATTGACCGACCCGTCATATGCTGGACAGATCATTAATTTCACTTTCCCCCATATCGGCAATGTCGGCACCAACGACGAAGACCAAGAAACCGAAATGTCCGCCGTTCGTGGACTGATCGTTCGTCAGGATATTACAGATCCTTCAAATTTCAGATCGACCGAACATTTAAATGACTGGTGCATCAAACAAAACTTAACCGGCATATCCGGCATTGATACCAGAAAACTTACTCGCTATATCAGAGCTAATGGCGCACCAAACGGCGTCATTTGTTTTAACCCGGAAGGCGATTTTGATATTCCAGCCCTTACCGCGCAAGCAAATGAATGGCCAGGCCTTGAAGGTATGGACCTTGCAATAGAGGTTAGCTGTAAGGAAAATTACACTTGGAATGCGACACGCTGGTCACTTGGCGAAGGCTACGGGGAACTAGATAAACCAAAGGCCCATGTGGTCGCTGTCGATTACGGTATTAAGAGAAATATTCTCAGATGTTTAAGCACTACAGGTGCTAAAGTAACAGTTGTTCCCGCAGATGCCAGTGCAGAAGAAATCCTGTCTCACAATCCTGACGGTATTTTCTTATCAAACGGGCCGGGCGATCCGGCGGCAACGGGCAAATATGCTATCCCTGTTATTCAGGAACTCCTGAAAACAAATATTCCGCTTTTTGGAATTTGCCTAGGCCATCAGATGTTAGCCCTTGCCGTTGGTGCGAAAACCTTAAAAATGCATCAGGGCCACCGCGGCGCTAATCATCCGGTGATGGATTATAATACTAATAAAGTAGAGATCACATCAATGAACCATGGCTTTATGGTTGATAAGGAAACGCTTCCTGAAGATGTACGCCTTAGCCACATATCACTATTTGATCAGACTTGCTGTGGTATTGAAATTAAAAACAAACCTGTCTTTTCGGTCCAGCACCACCCCGAAGCCAGCCCCGGACCACAAGACAGCCACTATCTTTTTGACCGCTTTATGGAAATGATACTCAACCATGCCTAAACGTACAGATATAAATTCGATCCTCATTATTGGCGCTGGCCCAATTATTATTGGTCAAGCCTGCGAATTTGATTATTCAGGCACTCAAGCCTGCAAAGCGCTTCGCGAAGAAGGCTACCGTGTCATTCTGGTTAATAGTAATCCGGCAACCATCATGACCGACCCTGATCTTGCCGATGCCACTTATGTGGAACCGATTACGGCAGAAATGGTCGAAAAAATTATTATCAAAGAAAGGCCTGATGCCATTTTGCCGACCATGGGTGGACAAACAGGTCTTAATACGGCACTTGAACTTGATAAATTAGGCATACTGGATAAATATAATGTTGAGCTTATTGGTGCAAAAGTAGATGCCATCAATATGGCGGAGGACAGACAGCTTTTTAAAGATGCCATGGTTCGCCTGAACATTAACACACCGCGCAGCAAGGTCGTCAATTCACTGGATGATGCGCTTGAGGCAATGGAATATATTAAGCTTCCTATCATAATCAGGCCAAGCTTCACTATGGGCGGCACTGGTGGTGGTATTGCTTATAACAAGGAAGAATATCTTCAGATCGTCGCTGGCGGAATTGATGCCTCACCTACCAACGAAGTTCTTGTTGAACAATCTGTCCTCGGTTGGAAAGAATATGAAATGGAAGTGGTGCGTGATACGGCCGATAACTGTATCATCATCTGTTCCATTGAAAATTTTGACCCCATGGGGATACATACAGGGGACAGCATCACAGTAGCGCCAGCACTGACGCTTACGGATAAAGAATATCAGATCATGCGTAATGCATCGATCGCCGTCCTTCGGGAAATTGGCGTTGAAACAGGCGGATCAAATGTTCAGTTTGCCGTTAACCCGGAAAATGGCGAACTGATCATTATTGAAATGAACCCGCGCGTCAGCCGTTCATCAGCACTCGCATCAAAAGCCACTGGGTTTCCTATTGCCAAAGTGGCGGCAAAACTTGCAATTGGCTACACGCTTGATGAGCTTCAAAATGAAATTACCGGTGTCACACCAACATCATTTGAGCCAACCATTGATTATGTGGTTACAAAAATTCCGCGCTTTACGTTTGAAAAATTCCCTGATTCTGCACCGACCTTGACCACGGCCATGAAATCGGTTGGTGAAGCCATGTCCATTGGCCGCAGTTTTCCGGAAAGTCTGCAAAAAGCACTTCGGTCCATGGAAACGGACCTTACGGGACTTAATGAAATTGACATCCCGGGATATGATCCCGAAGGTGGTGATATTAATGCGGTAAGAGCCGCACTTGCCATCCCGACAGCAGATAGAATTCTTGTCCTTGCACAGGCCTTAAGGCTTGGCATTCCAACCGCTGAAATTCATGCAATAGCAAAATATGACCCATGGTTCATTGATCAGGTGAAACTAATCATTGATGCAGAACAGGACATACGCAAAAATGGTTTGCCAGAAGATAAAATTGGTCTGTTAAGTCTTAAGTCACTTGGTTTTGCTGATAGCCGGCTTGCTGAACTCGCAAGCCTGGATGAAAAAGAGGTCCTTGCTAAACGCCTCGCACTTGACATTCGCCCTACATTCAAACGTATTGATACATGCGCGGCAGAATTCCAGTCACAGACACCATATTTATATTCCACCTATGAACGGGATGCGGCCGGTGAGGCTGAATGTGAAGCAGAACCGACGGATGCCAAAAAAGTTATTATACTTGGTGGTGGCCCAAACCGGATCGGTCAAGGCATCGAATTTGATTATTGCTGCTGTCATGCGGCTTTCGCCTTAAGTGAACAGAACTATGAAACCATCATGGTCAACTGTAACCCGGAAACCGTTTCAACGGACTATGACACATCTGACAGACTTTATTTTGAGCCGTTAACGGCAGAGAATGTCATCGATCTGATCCAGAAAGAACAACAAAATGGTGAAGTGGTCGGCGTTATTGTTCAGTTTGGTGGCCAAACCCCTCTTAAGCTTTCCCACGCACTTGAGGCCGTTGACATTCCTATTCTTGGCACATCACCAGATTCTATTGATCTGGCGGAAGACCGCGAACGTTTTAAGGACCTAGTCGATAGCCTTGACCTTAAACAGCCAGACAATGGTCTGGCGACCACCACAGAGCAAGCCGTAATAATAGCGGAAGAAATTGGCTACCCGATCCTTATTCGTCCATCCTATGTGCTTGGCGGACGGGCTATGGAAATTGTTTATGATACGGTTTCACTTGAACGTTATATGAAAGAAGCGGTCAGCGTTTCATGGGATAGCCCGGTTCTTATTGACCGCTATCTTGGCGGAGCGACAGAGATTGACGTGGATGCACTTTGCGACGGCGAAGAGGTTCATGTAGCAGCCATTATGCAACATATCGAAGAAGCTGGCGTTCATTCAGGTGACAGCGCCTGTTCGCTACCGCCTTATTCCCTTAAAGACAGTGTTATTGATGATCTGGAACAGCAAACTAAGAAGCTTGCCCTTGCTCTTAACGTTAAGGGACTTATGAACGTTCAATATGCCGTAAAAGATGATATTGTTTATCTGATCGAGGTTAACCCCCGTGCCAGCCGCACGGTTCCATTTGTCGCTAAAGCTATTGGCGCCCCGGTTGCCAAAATTGCAGCGCGGTTAATGGTCGGTGAAAAACTTAAAGATTTTGATATCCCAAGTTACAAGACATCGCATTTTGCCGTTAAAGAAGCCGTGCTTCCTTTTAACCGCTTCCCGGGTGTTGATGTTTTGCTTGGCCCTGAAATGCGCTCTACCGGTGAAGTCATCGGCCTTGATGACACATTCGCTAAAGCTTTCTTAAAATCACAGATCGCTGCAGGCACCCATTTACCGCTTAAAGGCAATGTCTTTATTTCTGTTAAAAACAAAGACAAAGTTAAAATGGTCGAACCGGCAAAAGAACTGATAGAAATGGGATATACCGTCTTGGCCACAGGCGGCACGGCAAGCTATCTTATAGATCAGGGCATTGAAGTGATCAGGATTAATAAAGTGCTTGAAGGGCGCCCGCATATTGTTGACGCGATTAAAAATGATGAAATAGACCTTATCTTTAATACCACCGAAGGGGCCCAGTCTATTAAAGACAGTTATGAGCTCAGAAGAACGGCACTTGTGAGTAATATACCTTATTATACGACCTCAAGAGGCGCTATTTCTGCCATGGAGGCAATAAAAGTCTTGAAATCTTCCACGCTTGAAGTTAAACCCCTTCAATCTTATGTTTAGTTGATTAAATATTTAAACGGAAATATTGTATAATTTAAATCTACATTTGTAACATTCATGCAAATGTGCCAATATTTTTTTGTTATGTTAAAAATAGAGAATATGAAAAATGGTAGAAAAAGTTCCAATGACAGCCGGAGGTCACACAAACCTTGAGGCAGAACTTAAAGTCTTGAAACACACTGAAAGACCCGCTGTTATTAAAGCGATCGAAGAAGCGCGGGCGCACGGGGATCTTTCTGAGAACGCCGAATATCATGCTGCAAAAGAGCAACAAGGCATGATTGAAGGCCGCATTAAAATGATTGTAGATAGCCTCAGTCGTTCTGAAATTATCGATCCTAAAGAACTTTCAGGTACAAAAGTGCTCTTTGCATCAACGGTCACTATTGCCGATGAGGATGATAAGGAAAACACTTACCAAATTGTTGGTGTTGATGAAGTAGACGTTACGGCAGGTAAAATTTCATTCAGTTCCCCCATAGGGCGCGCGCTTATAGGTAGAAATATAGGCGATGAAGTGGAAGTAAAGACACCGGGCGGCGATACTTATTATGAAATCGTCAAAATCGAATTTATCTAACAGATAAAGCATTCAAATAATAAGCGGCTTTTTATTCAACATAAACCGCATCGGGCGTAAAGGGGACCCCTGCGCGGTCTTTACCACACCTGATACTAAGGGATGTTTTAACACTCTCAACATTTGGCGCTGGTGTTAGATGAGTGGTGAGAAACGTCTGAAAATGATTTAAATCACGGGCGACTATTTTTAAGATAAAGTCTATCTCGCCGTTTAGCATATAAGCCTCCCGTACCATGGGCCAGCCACCAACCATTTCCTCAAATGCCTGTAGATCCGTTTCGGCCTGACTATGGAGTCCCACCATGGCAAAAACCACCAGATCATAACCAAGGGCGCTCGCATTGAGGTCTGCATGATAGCCGTTGATAAATCCCGCATCTTCAAGTGCTCTGACACGCCGCAGGCAAGGCGGGGCGGTAATGCCTGCCCGTTTAGCCAAATCCACATTAGTAATTCGGCCTTCTTCCTGTAATACTTGAAGAATAGTAAGGTCGATGTCATCAAGCTTTATTTGGTTCATTAGACGGGTCCGCAGGTTTAATAAAAAATGTTATTTTGTAATTTATGCCAAGAAAAATTATCAACTACGAAATAATATATTATTTTTATAGCCAAATACATAATATTATTAGAAAAAACCCCCGTCACCTGAAAATAAATTTTTTATTCTATTAACCATAGCTTTCACTGGATATGAGCAGCATTAAAGGTTATATTAATTTTTGGAGAAGGCTTTACGTAAATTGACATTAATTGGGACAGATGTTTTGCCCCTTTTAAATCCGTTCACTTAGCCAATTTAAATGAAATAATAAATTATATTTCGTAAGGGCATTGGGCAAATGGTGCACAAAAAAGCACAATTTGATGACAGAATCAGAAATCTATTAGCGCTGGCAGAAGATAATTCTGTTGAAAGCCGTACCCTGCTGTTTTCTCATATATGCGATTTATTCCTGCAAGAAAGACCAATGGAATCTGACAATCAGGTCAGAATGCTTATTGAAATCATCAATGAGCTTATTAGTGACGTGGATATCGGCATTCGCATAGAGCTACGAAATATTCTGCTCACGACCATCCATCCACCCGCACCTCTCATTAAGCTTATAAGTGAAGATGTGATCGAAGTTTCAGCAAAACTACTCGAAGACGCTCTGATTGAAGAAGAGCAACTTCTTTATCTAATTAAATATGGATCAAATAACCACCGTGAATATATCAGTCACCGTTTTGGTTTATCACCACTACTCCGACGTGAACTCGATAATGCGAGAAAAGAAGCTGAAAAAATAAAGGCCGAAGTAACCCTGCTGGCTGAAGAAGCAGAACATAATAAGATAAGTCTGCAGGAACTTGAAGAGGCAGAACAGAATTCGACTGATCTTAATGAAGATGTCACGGCAAATATTCTCGAAGTCCTAAGGGCGAGCAAAAACAATAAGTCCGCCGACATACACGGTGCCGGTCAGGAACTGCTTGAGCTAATCGACAGTTTGCTTGAACTAAAAGAGCTCGAGACAACAGAATTTGAGCTTCATGAAGAAAATTTTGATCTGATTGATATTTTAA
>Ga0233449_1000861_pt1 | contig 31728 bp, 29 predicted proteins | sample SI_124_October20_FD_183012 | JGI IMG/M metagenome (GOLD analysis project Ga0233449, IMG submission 183012) | Seawater microbial communities from Saanich Inlet, British Columbia, Canada - SI_124_October2016_200_MG | ecosystem: Environmental > Aquatic > Marine > Inlet | place: Canada: British... | reverse complement strand
CTCTATTAGGGATACATAACATTAGAAATTCTGTTGCAGCATCAGCTTTAGCTATCACAGTAGGTTTAACTGTTTCAAATATTAAAAAAGGTTTAAAAAATTTTAAGGGAGTTCAAAGAAGATTTAATAAAATTTTTACATTTAATAAAGTAGATTTTTTTGATGACTATGCTCATCATCCAACAGAAATAAAAGTTGTGCTAGATGGAGTAAATAATGTCTATAAAGGTTATGACAAAGTATGTATTTTCCAACCCCATAGAATTTCAAGATTAAAAGATTTAAAGAAAGAATTTACTTATGCATTTAAAGATGCGGACAAAGTTATTTTATTACCAATTTATACTGCAGGTGAAAAAATGAAATTAGGTTTCAATTATCAAAATTTTGCAAGAGAAATAATTAAAAATTCAAAAGTTAAATTATTTCTGGTAGATGATAGATTTCAATTAGCAAAATATGTAAAGAATAATATATATGGAAAAAAAATAGTTATTGGAATGGGTGCGGGAACTATCTCGGCATGGATGAGAGAAATGCCTAAATATTTATAATGAGTATTAATCAAGATGATCTGTTATCAGAATTTAATGATAATATAAGATTAAATTATAGTTTAAAAAAAAAAAACTGGTTTAATATAGGTGGTAAGACTAAAATTTATTTTAAAGCAACCAGTTTAAAGGAATTAATTAAATTTTTAAAAAAAATTGAAGATAAAGAAAAACTATTTGTACTAGGTGTTGGATCAAATACCTTAATCACTGATAAAATTTATGATGGTGTTGTAATAAAACTTTCAAATAATTTTAATAATATTTCTCTTTTGTCGGAAGACATAATTATTGCTGGAAGTGCTGTAAGTGATAAATCACTTTCAGAGTTTGCAATGAAAAATTGTTTGGGTGGGTTTGAGTTTTTATCCTGCATACCTGGTACAGTAGGTGGTGGAATAAAGATGAATGCAGGTTGTTTTGAAAGGGAATTTAAAGACATATTAATTTCAGTACAAGCTATTAATAAATTAGGACAAGTCATTACGATACCAGCTAAAGAAATCAATTTTAAATATAGAGATAGCGGATTACCACATGATCTAATCTTTTTGAGTGCATCTTTTAAAGGTTATGAAAAAGATTCAGATTTAATTAAGAAAGAAATGGTTAAATTAAAAGAAAAAAAAGAAAAGACACAACCTACTAAAATTAAAACTAGCGGAAGCACATTCAAAAATCCAATAGATCAATCAGATGAAAAAGTTTGGCAATTAATAAAAAAGTCAGTTTCTTTGGAAAAATCTTTTGGAGATGCCTGTATTTCAGAAAAACATTGCAACTTTTTTGTTAATAAGGGTGATGCAAAGTTTGATGACATGATAAGATTAATAGAATTTGTATCTGAAAGTGTTTTAAAAAAAACTGGTGTAAAGTTAGAAACAGAAATTAAAATTTTAAAATAATTTGAAAAAAAAAATACTAATACTTGCTGGTGGAATTTCAAAAGAAAGATTAATTAGTCTTGATACTGGTTTTCAAGTTGCAAAAGAACTAAAAAAAAATGATTATAATGTAAAAATTTCTGAACCAGATAATAATTTAATAAAAAACATTAATAAATTTAGACCAAATGTTATCTTTAATGCTTTACACGGGCAGTTTGGTGAAGATGGTTATATTCAAACTATTCTAGAAGGGTTTAAAATACCATACACACATTCAGGGGTAATTGCTTCTTCATTAGCAATGGACAAGGAAATATCAAAAAAAATTTTTATAAAAAATAAAATTAATACACCTAAATATATTAGATATTCTTATGATAAAAATAATTTTGATTTAATAAAGATAATAGAAAAGAAATTAAAATTTCCAGTAGTAGTGAAGCCTATTAATGAGGGTTCGAGTGTAAATGTTTTTATTTGTACTAAAAAAAATATATCGAAAATTTTAAATTCAATGAAAAGTTACAAGCAAGTAATTATTGAAGAATTTATTGGTGGAAGAGAAATTCAAGTTGCAATTATGGGTAATAAGAAATTAGGAGCAATAGAACTTAAACCAAAAAGAAAATTTTATGATTATCAAGCCAAATACAACACTAATGCAAAAACTGAACATATAATTCCAGTTGTGCTTCCAAACAATAAATTAAATGAGGTCATGAACATGTCGCTTAAGGCACATAAAGTGATTGGCTGTAAAGGAGTTACTAGATCAGATTTTAAATTTTTTGAAAATAAATTTTATCTATTGGAGATTAATACTCAACCAGGAATGACTAAATTATCGCTTGTTCCAGAAATAGCAAAATATAAAGGAATAACATTTATAAAACTAATTGAGTGGATTTTAAAAGATGCAACAACGAAAAAGTAAAAAAATTTTGATATATCTTTTTTTATTATTTTTAGTTGGCTCAATTAACAATATCAATTTTAATAATTTAAAATTTAAAGAAATTGAAAATATAAAAGTTTTAGGACTTGGTAATTATGATAATTCTATTTTGATATCTCAAATTAAAAATTTAAATTTAAAAAATATTTTTTTTATTAATAGAGAAGATATAAAAAAAAAAATAAAATCAAACAATTTAGTTGAAAAATATGAGATTTTTAAGTTATATCCATCATCACTTGTTATTAATATTAAAAAAACAAAATTTTTAGCAAAGATAAATGATAAAGAAAAAATATTTCTTGTTGGCTCAAACGGAAAATTTTTAAAAAATAATTCCTTCTATAATCAGTTGCCATTTATTTTTGGGAAACCAGATGTTAGTGAATTTTTAGAATTTAAAGAAATTATTGATCAATCTAAATTTTCATACAATGAAGTTAAAAATTTATACTATTTTTCATCTAAAAGATGGGATTTAGAACTTAAAAATAATGTAATTATCAAATTATCTAAAGATTATCCAGAAGAGTCTTTAAAGTTAGCATTTGAATTTTTGCATAATAAAGATTTAAAAGATATTAAATTTATTGATGCTAGAATTAAAAATCAGATTATTTTAAATGATTGAAGAAGAAGATTTTGAAACATATTTGTCAATTTCTAAAGACAAATTTCAAATTATTGTTTTTGACATAAAAAACTCGAAAAATTTATTCAGCAATGAGACAATATATGACAATAAAAAAAAATTTCAAATTTTAGAACATTTAGTAGACTTTCTAGATACAAATATTTTTAAAATAGAAAAATTAATTTCTACTTTTGTTAGAAATATTACTTTAGTCATCGACAGAGATGAAAATTTAAGTGTGGATATTTGTGTAAAAAAAAAAAATTATGATGAATTAATAAATCATAAAAATTTAGAGAATACGTTAATAGAAGCTAAAGATATATTTAAAGAAAATTATCAAGATCAAAGAATAACCCATATAGTAATTAGTAATTATTTAGTAAATGGAAAAAAATATTCAACTTTTATTAATAATTTACATAGTCATGACCTTTGTTTAGAAATTAATTTTAGTTCAATTTCAAATGAATTTATTTCAAGTTTAGAAATAATTTTAGAAAAATATCAAATCAAGATTAGTCAATTTTTAAACGGCAATTATATAAAAAATTTTTTTAATCGTACCAAACTTGAACCATCTGAAATGATCTTTAAAATCAAACATGGCTATAATGCAAACGAAGTTTTACTAGTTCCAAAAAATGATGAAAATAAAGGTTTTTTTGAAAAATTTTTTCAATTATTTAGTTAAATCTGTTTTTTATTGTAATATTACTTGTTTTTGAGATTTGCAAATATCAGAATAAAAATCTCGTGTGTCTTACTTAACTCAAAAAACAATTAAAGATAATGTTTCTTTTAAAGGTGTCGCACTACATAGTGGTGTTAATGTAAATATATGCATCAAACCAGCAGACCCTAATTTTGGGATTGTTTTTCAAAGAGTGGATTTAAAAACTAATAATTTAATATATCCAAACTTTATGAATGTGACTAATACCTCCCTTAATACAACTATAGAAAATGAGAATGGGGTCAAAGTTTCAACAATCGAACATTTGATGGGAGCATTATTTGGATTAGGGATTGATAATGCGCTAATAGAAATAGATAATGAAGAAGTTCCAATTTTAGATGGTTCAGCAAAAAAATTTATTGATGAAATTATTAAAACTGGATTTAAATTAAGTAATTCTCCAATTAAGATTATCAAAATAAATAAAAAAATAGAATATTCAGATGGTGAGAGATTTATATCAATACAGCCAACAACCTTAAGTCTTGATATAGATTTTGAACTTAAGTACAAAAATGAAATTATTGGAAATCAAAGAAACAAAGTTAAAGTATATGAAGATGATTTAACTGATGTTTATAACTCAAGAACTTTTTGTTTATTTGAGGATATTGAATTTATTAAAAAAAATGGTCTAGCAAAAGGTGGTAGTTTAGAAAATGCAATTGTTGTCAAAGATAAAGAGATATTAAACACGGAAGGTTTGAGAAATGAAAAAGAGTTTGTTAATCACAAAATACTTGATTGCATTGGAGATCTTTATACTTCAGGATATAGAATAGTTGGAAGCATTACTTGTTCTAAAGGAGGACACTATTTAACTAATCAATTGCTAAGAAAAGTTTTTCAAGATAAGGAGAATTTTTCAATTTTAGAAATCAAAGAAAAAAACCTTCCACACACCTTAATTAATAAAAAAATATTAAGATCTATAGCTTAACAGTAAAGATCACTTTAAAAGTATTTATTAAATCATTATAAACTTAGTATGAAATTTTTTAAGCTATTTACATTAATGACATTAGTTTTATTTTCTTTTTCATGCTCCAAAGAAAAAGTAAAACAATCTGTTATTAATGAAAAAAATTTAGATGCTCAAGTCCTAGAAGCTTATGAAGAAGGTGTGAGTTCATTAGAGCAAGGAGACGTATTATTTGCTTCAAAAAAATTTAATGAAGCAGAAATGCTATATCCACAATCTGAATGGGCACCAAAATCTGCTCTAATGGCAGCATATTCTTATTATACCCAAGATTATTATGAAGATGCTATAGCTGAATTAGTAAGATTAATTCGGGTTTATCCATATTATAAAAATTTAGATTATGCATATTATCTAATGGCAGTTTCATATTATGAACAAATCATTGATGAAAAAAAAGATCTACAATCAATTTTAAATGCTAAAAAAAATTTCTCTTATGTAATAAAGGAATACCCGAATACAGAATATGCACTAGACTCTGAATTTAAATTAGATCTTATAAATGACGTACTTGCTTCAAAAGAAATGTATATAGGTAGATTTTATTTTGATAAAAAAAAATGGATACCTGCAATAAATAGATTTAGAAAAGTAACAGATGAATATGACACAACTATATATGCTGAAGAAGCATTGCATCGATTAGTAGAAGTTTATTACATCATAGGATTGATAGATGAAGCAGAAAAGTATGCTAAAATTTTAGGTTATAATTATCAATCTTCTAAATGGTATGAACAGAGTTATAGGGTATTTAATAAAAAATATAAAATTAAAAAGATTAAAAAAGATAAAAGAAGAAAAAAATACATTTTAAAAAAATTTAAATCTCTTTTTGATTCAGATGAATAAAAAAGATATTGAAATTGAATATAAAAAAAAGATTAAGTTAATAATCAATTATAACAAAAATTATTATGACGCTAGCAAACCACTAGTATCTGATAAAGTATATGATGACTTAAAAAAAAGTATTTTAAATTTAGAGAGCAAACATTCATTCTTAAATTCAAAAAATTCACCTTCAAAAATAGTAGGATTTAAACCATCTAAAAATTTTCAAAAGAAAGCACATAGAGTTTCAATGTTGTCTTTGGCAAATGCGTTTGGTAGAGAAGATCTGATTAACTTTGAAAAAAGAATATTAAATTTTTTATCTAAAAATATAAATTTCAATCTATCTTATAGCACAGAACCCAAGATAGACGGTATATCAGCATCATTGATATATAAAAATGGTGAGTTTAAAACTGGTTTATCTAGAGGTGATGGAAAAGAAGGTGAAGATATTACGGTTAATCTTGCTACTATTGAAAATATCCCAAAAAAAATTAAGTCAAAAGACTTTCCTGAAGAAATTGATATTAGAGGTGAAGTTTTTATACAAAATAGTGATTTTGAAAACCTGAAAGAAAAATTTGCAAACCCAAGAAATGCAGCATCTGGTTCGTTAAGACAAAAAAACCCAGATGATACCAAAAAAATCCCTTTAAAATTTATTGCTTATACTTTTGGTTATGAAAAAGGTTTAAAAATTAAAAACCAAATAGATTTTTTAGGAAAATTAAATGACTGGGGTTTTAAAACTAACCCACTTAATAAATTAATTACAGGAGTTGATAATTTACTAATTAATTACAACAATATAGAAAAAAACAGAACAAAAATTGATTTTGATATCGATGGTATAGTTTATAAAATTAACGACTTTGAGCTTCAAAAAAGGCTTGGCAATGTTGCTAATGCACCAAGGTGGGCTATTGCTCATAAATTTGCCTCTAATAAAGCAATATCTAAAATTCTTAATATAGAAATTCAAATTGGTAGAACAGGAGCCTTAACACCGGTTGCAAAAATTAAACCAGTTAATATTGGGGGAGTAATTGTATCTAATGCAACTTTACATAACGAAGATGAAATCGATCGAAAAGATATAAGAATTGGAGATTTAGCAACTATAGAGAGAGCTGGTGATGTAATACCTCACATATTGTCAGTGGATAAAACGAAGAGGGATATTAAGTCGCTAAAATTTATATTTCCAAAAAAATGTCCATCATGTGGCTCTAAAACAATTAAAGAATTTAATAATGTTACCAAAAGAAAGGATGCTGTTAGAAGATGTGCAAGCGAAGGTTATAAGTGTGAAAAAATTGCAATAGAAAAAATAAAACATTTTGTTTCAAAAGATGCTTTTAATATTGATGGGTTTGGAAAGAAAATAGTCGAAAATTTTTGGAAACTTAATTTAATAAAATTACCACAAGATATATTTAGATTAGATTTTAAGAAAATAGAAAAACTAGAAGGTTGGGGCAAACAATCAATGGAAAATTTAAAATATTCAATTAATCAAAGAAAAAGTATTTCTTTAGAAAGATTAATATACTCATTAGGTATACGACATATTGGTATAGAAAATGCAAAAATTTTGTCAAAATATTTTAAATCATTTTCAAGATTTATTAGTTTTTCAAATAAACAAAGTCTAAATGATATATTAAATATTGATGGAATTGGTGAAACTCAACTTAAATCAGTAAATAACTTTTTTAATAATGAGGTTAATCTTAATATTTTAGAGGAATTGCAAAAAGTTTTAATTATAAGAAATGCAACAAATAAAGATAAAAATGGATTATTAAAAGAAAAAACATTTATGGTAACAGGAAAGTTGAATGGTATCAGTAGAGCAGAAGCAAAATCATTGATAGAAGAAAATTCTGGAACTTCAGTAAGTACTGTTTCAAAAAAATTAAACTATTTAATCATAGGTGAAAAACCCACAAAAAGAAAAGTAGATATGGCTAAAGAACTTGAAATTACTATTTTAAATCAAAGTCAATTTTTGAAAATGCTAAATATAAGTAGCTAACCATTTTCTTTCTTTGTGAGTAAGGTATTTTGAAAGTTTGGAATAAATATTTAAGTGATATTTGAAGAGATAATCTTTTTCTAATTTAGTCAAAAGATTATAATTAATTAATTCTTTATCTATTGGGGCAAGAGTTAAATTCTCAAAAAGAATTTTGTTTTTAATTTTTTTTACAAAAACTAGGTTTTCTATTCTAATACCAAAAGAACCTTTTTTATAATATCCCGGTTCATTACTTAAAATCATACCCTCTTGAATTTTAATCTTGTTAAATTTGGAAATTGATTGTGGGCCCTCATGAACATTTAAAAAGAAACCTACACCATGACCAGTACCATGTGCGTAATCTAAGTTGCTTATATTCAAATATTTTCTGGCTCTTTTGTCTATTTTTATACCCGTATTATCTAATCTTAAATCTGTGTTTGCTACAGCAATATGGCCCTTTAATACTTTTGTGTAAATATTTTTGATGCATAGTTTTTGTGTTGAAAAACAGATTGTTCGTGTGACATCAGTTGTACCATATTCATATTGGCCACCTGAATCACACAAAAAGACGTCTGTTTTTTTTATTGTTCTACAATTTTCTTTTTTAGCTCTATAATGAACAATAGCACCATTTGCACCTGATCCAGCGATTGTTTCGAAACTAGGATATAAATAATTACTATTTTTTTTTCTAAATTTTTCTAGTTTATTTTGAGCATCAACTTCTGTAATAATTTTTTTATTAACATTTTTGATCCAATAAATAAATTTTGTCAGTGCAACTCCATCTAAAACATGAGATTTAATCATATTGTTAATTTCTGTCTTATTTTTTATTGCTTTAAGAAGATAAGTTGGGTCTTCTCTTTTTGTAATTGTAAATTTTGATTTAATAATATCTTCATAAAAAACTGAACAAGATTTGTTATCTATTATGAAATTTTTACCATTTAATTCTAAAATTTTTTTTGGTAAATTATTTGTATTAATTAGTTGATTTTTATTAATAATCTTTTCTTGAATTATTTTTTTTACCCTTGGAGGTTCAGCTATTAAATATATTTTTTTTGATTTGTTAATAATCAGTCTAGAATTTGGTATAGGACTATTAGGTCCATCTTTACCTCTTATATTTAAAATCCAGGCAACATTTTCTGGGGCTGTTACAAATAAATTATCTGTTTTATTTTTTTTTAAGTAATTTACAATCTTATTGATTTTTGATTTTTTATTTTCTCCAACTATTTCATCCTTAAGTGAAAAAAAAGGAATATTTTTAATAAATTTTTGAGTTTTAATTTCATCTATTAGGTTATTAGATAAAAATTTAACTTTATTGTATTTTAAAAAATAATTTTTAATTTGTTCATGTGTAAATAGCTTTGAGTCTAGACCTAATTTTAAATTTTTAAACAACTTACAATTAATTATTTTTTTATAGTCAATAATTTTAAAATATTTTCCACTCTCCATCTCACTTTGGATTGTGTATCTACCATCTGTAAATAAATAATTCTTATCTTTTAAAACAATTGCTAAACCAGCTGAACCACTAAAATTTGAAATAATTTTTAATCTATTAATTTTTGAATATTCAGTAAAATAGTCATCATTTTTAGCTATGACATATCCATCAATATCGTATTTTTTAAATTTTTTTCTTAAAGCTTTTATTTCTTTGTTCATTTAATTCTCTTTTGATATCTTATCCACCCAGGACTTCTTGTACCCTCTTCAATTTCAAAGTCTTGATTAAAATCAAAATCATGACCATCGTCAACTTCCTCTTCAAAAAAAGAATTTTTTTCCAAATGTTTTTCTGGTAATTCTTCTATAAATCTTGAAGCCATGCTGTCGATCCAATCGCCTTGATAAAACCTATTCATAGAAAAAGAAATAATAGCCTTTTTTTTAGCTCTAGTAATACCAACATAAGCTAAACGCCGCTCTTCTTCTAAGCCACTTTGACCCTTTTCCTCAATTGATTTTTGATGTGGAAACAAACCTTCTTCCCAACCAGGAAGGAAAACCACATCAAATTCAAGTCCTTTTGCTGCATGCATAGTCATCATGTTAATTTTTTCACCGTCCCATTCTTGATCAATTGATGTTGCTAAAGAAACATGTTCTAAAAAACTCTCTAAATTATCAAATTCTTTCATCGCACTTAATAATTCTTTTATATTTTCTAATCTATTTTCATTATCCAAATCTTTTTTATTCTTAAGCATAGCTGAGTAACCCGACTCATCTAAAACAGTCTGCAGTAATTTGATGTGATTTATCTTTTTTAAATTAAGATCATTTCTCCATTTATTTAATGCGTTAAGAAAAAAACTAAGACCTATTTTGGTTTTTGGTTTAATTAAATTTTGTTCAAGCATTTTATTTGCAGAAGATTCTAGACTTAAATTGTTTTCTTTTCCAAATTCATGAATAGTTTTTATGGTAGTATCTCCAATTGACCTTTTAGGATTGTTGACAATTCGCTCAAATGCTAGATCATCTTTTTCTTGATGGATAAGTCTTAAATAGGCAACACAATCTTTTATTTCAGCTCTTTCATAAAATTTAGTCCCTCCTAAAATTCTATAGGGCATACCAATTTTAAGAAATCTTTCTTCAAATTCTCTTGTTTGAAATATGGCTCTGACCAAAATAGCCATTTCATTAAAGGAGTATTTTTTTTTTAACTTTTTCTCGATTTCATCAGAAATTCCAATTGCTTCATCTTTACCATTTTTATAACAATTTAATTTAACTAAATCTCCTTCTTCCATGTTAGTTATGAGTGTTTTTCCAACTCTATTTTGATTATTTGAAATTAAACTGGAAGCAACAGATAAAATATTTTGAGAAGATCTATAATTCTGTTCCAGTCTTATAACTTTTGTATTTTCATATACCTGGTCAAATTCTAAAAAATTTTTAATTTCTGCTCCTCTCCAACTATAAATGGATTGGTCATCATCTCCCACACAACATAAATTTTTAGTTTTTTCAGATAATAGATTTAACCATTTACTTTGAATAAAATTAGTGTCTTGATACTCGTCAACTAAGATATATTTAAAATTAGTTGTATAGATTTGTCTAATATCAGGATAATTTTCTAAAATTTTTACAGTATGTAAAATTAAGTCGCCAAAATCACATGAATTTAAGTCTATTAATTTTTGTTGATAAATTTTATATAAAGGAAGTATCGTTTTCTCATAAACATCTTTATTATTTACTATAACTTCTGATGGGTAATACCCTCTATTTTTCCATCGATCAATTATTGCCAATATAAATCTAGGTGCCAATTGTTTAATATCAATATTTTCACTTTTACAGATATTTTTAATAAGTCTTGTTTGATCATCAGTATCTATAATGGTAAAATTTGAATTTAGATTTGCAGCTGTAGCATGTTTTCTTAATATTTTTGCACAAATTGAATGAAATGTTCCAAGCCATGAAAGTCCAGTTGCAGCTGATCCAAGCATTTTACTTACTCTTGTTTGCATTTCTTTTGCAGCCTTATTAGTAAAAGTTACTGACAAAATTTGATTTGGAAAGGCTTTCTTTTCTTTAATTATGTGAGCAATTCTTGATGTTAAAACCTTTGTTTTTCCAGATCCTGCACCCGCAACAATCAATAATGGGCCATCTAAATGTAATACAGCTTCTTTTTGAGCATTATTGAGGTTTTTTAAATAATCAGAGTTTATCATTTAAAATATTTCATTATAAGTTTATTGTTTTATGAATAGACATAATTATTTTGTTAGAATCTTAAGAAAAACCAACTACTTTATAAATAGTCTATTAAAGAAAAATTTAAACAAATTAAATTTTATTTTTGAAAAAGATAAATTATTAACTTTTTTGAGTTTTAAAAGAATTTTTATCTTTAATTTGATCCTATTTGTTTCTTTTTTTTCATATTTATCCATACCACACCTGTTTAATAGTAAAAAATTAGTTTCCAATATTAAGAATCAGTTATCAAAAAATTTAAATTTAAATTTAAATTTATCAAATAACTATAGCTATAATCTATTTCCAAGGCCTAATTTTATATTTGAAAATACTTTGCTTCTAAACCAAATTGAAAGTTCGGGAGAAATTAAGATATATATCTCATCTAGATATTTTTTATCTCCAAACAAAATTAAGATAAAAGATATAATTTTTGATAAAATGAATTTTAATCTGAATAAAGAAAACTATAATTTTTTTATTAAACTTTTGAATAATGATTTTTCTAATTTTTCACTTAAAGTTAAGAACAGTAATATCTTTTATAAAAATATTGAAAAGGATGTTTTGTTTATAAACAAGATCAATGAATTAAAATATTTTTATGACACAAAAAAATCAGAAAATATTTTATTAGCAAATAATGAGATTTTTAATATACCTTATAAGATTGAATTTAAAGATGATGTTATTAATAATAAAATTTTCACTAAAATTAATTTAGATTTTGATAATCTTCAAATTGAAAATATTCATAATTATAAAAATTATGAAAATGAAGGTTTAATAATGATTACTCATAATCGTGAGAAAAGTGAAGGTAAATATAATTTTAAAAAAAATTTTTTTAAGTTTAATTTTTCTGATAAATCTCTAGATCAAAATTTTGAATATAATGGTTTTATCAATCTAAAACCTTTTTTTTCAGAATTATCAGGGGATCTAGATAAAATTAATTTAGATATATTGTTAAATTCAAACTCGATACTTCTTCAATTTTTAAAAACAGGATTACTCAATAATAAAAATTTAAATGTAAATACGAATATTATCGCAAAACAAACTACTTCTTTAAGAGATTTTGTTAATTTAGCACTCAATGTTAAGATAAACGAAGGTTTAGTAGATATAAATGAAACTAAATTCAGCTTAAAAAATTATGCTGATATTAAAATAACGGATAGTTTACTTTATACAAATAACAACAATCTAATCTTGGATGCTTTAATCTCTGTTAATGTTAAGGATTTCAAGGAAGTTTATAAGATTTTTCAAACACCTCGTAATAATCGAAAAGAAATTAAAAAAATTGAGTTTAGATTAAGTTATAATTTTGATCAAATGACTGTCAACTTGAATGACATTAAAGTGGATGAAATAATTGATCAAAAAGTTAACAAAACTCTAAATCAAATTAATTTAAAAGATAACTATCTTCAAAATAGAATTTACTTAAAACATTTAGTGAACCAAGCAATCAAAGATTATGCAGGATAGATCATTTTTTTTGGATCTACTATTTTATTGTAATCCTTTTCACTTATAAGACCTGTCTTTAATGTTTCAAATTTAAGGGTTGTATCGTTTTTGAGTGCCGTTTTTGCAATCTTTGCTGCATTGTCATAGCCAATTTTAGGAGCTAAGGCTGTAACAAGCATCAAAGAATTATCTAAATGTTCTTGGATTTTTTTCTTATTAGCTTTTATCCCCTTAACACAATAAAGAGCAAAATTTTTGGTACTGTCAGCTATTAAATCAATTGATTGTAAAATATTATGTGCGATTAGAGGCTTAAAAACGTTTAATTCAAAATGCCCATGTGACCCTGCAATAGTGATACCATTATGATTGCCAATTACTTTTACACAAACCATAGTAACAGCTTCACATTGAGTAGGATTGACTTTTCCTGGCATAATTGAAGAACCTGGTTCATTCTCAGGTAATATAAGTTCTCCGTACCCAGCTCTAGGACCTGATCCTAAAAATCTTATATCATTTGAAATTTTCATTAAAGCTACAGCACATGTATTTAATGTCCCTGAAAAATTTACAATCGAGTCGTGGGCCGCAAGTTCAGCAAATTTATTTGCTGCTGGTTTGAAAGGAATTTTTGTAAATTTAGCAATTTCTTTAACTATCTTTTTATCAAAATTTTTTTTAGAATTTATGCCAGTTCCTACAGCTGTTCCACCTTGAGCAAGATATAAAATTTCTTTTAATGCATATTCTATTCTCTCAATACTTTTTTTAACTTGTACGTGATAACCTGAAAATTCCTGCCCAAGAGAAAGAGGTGTTGCATCTTGTAAATGAGTTCTTCCAATTTTTACTATATCTTTAAACTCATTTGATTTTCTTTTTAATTCTTTTTCTAAAATTTTTAAACTGGGTAACAATTTTTTTAAAGTTTCCTCTGCTACAGAAATGTGCATTGCTGTTGGAAAAACATCGTTTGTTGATTGTGATTTATTTACATGATCATTTGGGTGTACTGGTTTTTTTGTTCCTTTTTTTCCACCTAAAATCTCAATTGCTCGGTTAGCGATTACTTCATTAACGTTCATATTAGTTTGGGTTCCAGAACCTGTTTGCCAAACTTTAAGAGGAAAGTTTTCATCTAACTTACCTTTTATAACCTCATCTGAGGCTTTAATAATCACTTTAGAAATTTTATTACTGATTAGTTTATCTTTCGAATGAACTACAGCAGCTGATCTTTTAATAATTGCAATAGATTTGATTATTGAAATATTTACAAGAATTTTACCAATATTGAAAAATTTATTTGATCGTTGTGTGGATGCTCCCCAATATTTATCATTTGGAACATTTACACTTCCAATACTGTCGAATTCTTTTCTTAATTTCATTGATTAATTTGTAAGTAATAAATAATTATAATCATACAATAATTTTAAAAAAACTTACAGGAGCAAAATGTCGAATTTTAATAAAGTCGGAACTTTTATGAAAACTTTTGGCCAAGAAGTCAAAACCAAACCTTCATTTAGTAGTGATAAAATCAATAAATTAAGAATAGATCTTATAAAAGAAGAATTAGATGAACTTCAAGAAGCAATGAAAAATAATGATTTATTAGAAGTAGCTGATGCTCTAACAGATATTCTATATGTAACTTATGGAGCAGGGCATGCCTTTGGTATTGATTTAGATAAATGTTTTGACGAGGTTCAAAACTCTAATATGAGCAAACTAGGTGAAAATGGTGAGCCTATTTATAATGAGTCTGGAAAAGTAATGAAGGGCCCAAATTATTTTAAACCTGATTTGTCTAAATTTGTATCTTAGATTTCTAATTTTAAATCAATAGCAGTGGCACTATGAGTTATGCTTCCAACAGAAATTCTATCCACTCCTGTTTTGGCAACACTTTTTAATGTTTTAAGATTGATATTTCCTGAAGCCTCAGTTTCATAATATTTTTTAGCAATCTTAACTCCAGTTTTTAAATTTTTAATAGACATATTATCAAATAAAACAGTATTAAATTTTAGACCCATAACAGTTTTTAATTGTTTTAGATTATCAACTTCAACTGTAATTTTTCTTCCTTTTTTATTCTTAATAGCCAACGAAACTAAATCTTTAATATTTGATGACGCAATATGATTATCTTTAATTAGAAATTCATCACTAAGATTAAATCTGTGGTTAGTACCACCTCCTAATTTAACTGCATATTTTTGAATAACCCTAATGTTTGGAATTGTTTTGCGTGTACAACAAACTTTGCATTTTTTACCAGCAAGTTTTACAAATTGATTTGTTTTTGTAGCAATACCTGAAATATGAGATAAAAAATTTAAAGCAACTCTTTCAGCAATTAAAATATTTCTAGCATTCCCTTCAATAGTTGCAATCAAAGAACCTTTCTTAACCATAGATCCATCTTTTTTTTTTATCTTAAATTTAATCTTATTATCGACTAAATCAAAAGTATGTTTTGCAAACAATAAACCACCAATAATTGCATTTTGATTTGAAAGAAGTTTAACTTTAATAACCTTATTATTTTTTACTAAACCAGATGTAATGTCTCCAGAAGGGTGGAGATCTTCATTTAAAGCTCTCTTAACTGTATTGCGAATAAAATCTTTGCTAAGTTTTATTTTTGACACTTAATTATCTGCCGATGGCTATCATTTTTTCAACTGATATTCTAGCTTTCTCAATTGTTTCTTTATCCATAATTATTTCACCCGTTTCATTTTCTAGGCAATCTAATATTTTGGGAAGTGTAATTTTTTTCATGTAAGGGCACATGTTGCATGGCTTTATAAAATCTACATTTGGATTTTCTACTTGAATATTATCGCTCATAGAACACTCTGTAACCATCATAACTTTTTTAGGCTGATTATCTTCTACGTATTTAATCATTCCAGAAGTGGATCCAGCAAAGTCGCTTGCTTTTATGACGTCAGGAGGACATTCTGGGTGAGCTATGATTTTAATTCCTGGGTTATTTTTTCTAATATCATGAATTTCTTTTTCATTAAACTGATCATGGACAATGCAAATGCCTTTCCATGAAATTATTTCAACATCTGTCTGTGATGCAACATATTTTGCAAGATAATCATCAGGTAAGAATATCACTTTTTTAACTCCTAAAGATTTTACAATTTTGACCGCATTTGCTGAAGTGCAACAAACATCTGTTTCTGCTTTTACTTCTGCAGATGTATTCACATAAGATACTACAGGAACTCCTGGATATTTTTCTTTCAATAATCTTACATCTTTACCAGTAATCGATGATGATAATGAACAGCCAGCGTCCATGTCTGGTAATATAACTTTTTTTTCAGGACTCATAAGTTTTGCCGTTTCAGCCATGAAATGAACTCCAGCCATTAAGATTATATCTGCAGAAGTTTTTGATGCTTCAATTGCCAAAGCAAGTGAGTCTGCAGCAAAATCAGCTACACCATGATATATTTCTGGAGTTTGATAATTGTGAGCAAGTATCACAGCATTCTTTTCCTTTTTAAGTTTATTAATTTTATGAATATATGGGGCATGTACAGACCATTCAATTTCAGGCATTACCTTTGAAATTTTTTGATAAATTGGATTTGTTGCTTTTTGTACTTCTTGAGTAAATTCCATGATGTTTTTTACCAATTTGAAAGTTAGTTGTCATTCATTTATTATGAGACATATTGCGGTCGTGCTGAAATTGGTAGACAGGCACGGTTGAGGGCCGTGTGGACTTAGTCCATGAGAGTTCAAGTCTCTCCGACCGCACCAAATTAGTTAATTATTGTTTTATCCAACTAGGTTTTGTGATTTTAATAGATGCATTCTTTGTATTAAAATCAAATTTATCATTAAAATTTTCATCTAAGTATTTAATTAGCGCAAAAGGATAATCGCTATTTATCAATACTTTACCAATTTCGACTTCTTTATAATAAATACTTTCACTTTCTGACAGTTCACCTTTGATTATATCTATTGGCAGCAATCTTTTAGAAAGTTTATTTTTTAATTTTATTCTTGCTGTATTTTCTTGCCCAACATAACAACCTTTTTTAAAATCAATTCCATTTAACTCTTCATAATTACACTCAATTCCAAATAATTTATTTTGCAATTTGTTCAAATCCTTTGGAACGATCCCAAGCTTATGACTGAATGAGTAATATTCATCCATATTTGCATCAAGTAAGTCTAATTTCTTTAGTGATAAATAAAGCTTTTCTAAATTGATAATTAATCTTGCTCCTAATTGTTTATTGCGAGGATCTAGGAAAATTGGATCTTCTCTATATTTTAAAGTGAAACCAGGAACATCTTTTGATTCATCGAATGTTAAAAATTTTTCATGGCTAAAAGCAGCTACCACAAACTCATTACTAAGATTTAGAATTTCAACTTTTGATCTTAATTTATATGTACTGAGTTGTTTAAATAAACCATCAGCTTGAGGTTTTTCACAATCAATTAGATACCCAGATTTATGTTTGATTATTATAAACTCATACAAAAACTTCCCTTGAGGAGATAGCAAAGAAGAAAAGCAGCTATTACTATGATTTACTTTATTAATGTCATTACTAATTAGATTTTGAAGAAACTCTTTTGTATCTTCGCCGTTTAAATACAGAATGGCTCTGTCATCCAAAATATATACATTTTTAATATTCATATTTGATTGATTGATGATTTTAATATAATTACTTTTTTCATAAATGTTAGATCTAATAATTAAAAACGGAAAATGTTATATTGATGGTGAATTGAAAGATGAAGATATTGCTGTTAAAGATGGCAAAATTCATCAAATTGGTCAAATTTCTGATGAAGCCAAGGAAACAGTTAATGCTCAAGACCAAACTGTTTTACCAGGATGTATAGATACTCAAACGCATTTTAGAGAACCGGGATCAACGGATACAGAAGATTTACATTCTGGAAGTAGAGCTGCAATTTCTGGAGGAATTACCAGTGTATTTGAAATGCCTAACACTAATCCACCAACTTCTAATAAGAAAGAGTTTCAAAGAAAATTAGACCTCGCAAAAAATAGAATGTATTGCAATTATGCATTTTATTTTGGTGCAACAGCTGACAATGCAAATGAGTTAGCAGATTTAAAAGATTTAGAGGGTTGCTGTGGAATTAAACTTTTTGCAGGATCTTCAACTGGAAATCTTTTAGTTGCTGAAGAAGACGATATTGATAAGGTTTTTCAAAATAGTTCAAAAGTTGTTGCGGTACATTCTGAAGATGAAGCAATTTTAAATGTTAATAAAAAATTAATTAAAAAAGGAAATGTTCATTCACACCCAGTTTGGAGAAGTGTGGAGTGTGCAATATCATCTACAAGACGAATTGTTAGAATTGCAGAAAGATATAAGAAAAAAGCACATATTCTTCATATTACAACAAAAGAAGAAATTGATTTTTTATCCCAACACAAAGGAAACATTACTTTCGAGATAACCCCGCAGCATTTAACAATTTATGCACCAGACTGTTATGACAAATTAGGAACTTATGCTCAGATGAATCCTCCAATCAGAGATAAATCTCATTATGATAGATTGTGGTATGCAGTTAGAAATAATTTTAATGACACAATAGGATCTGATCACGCTCCTCATTTAAAAGAAAATAAAGAAAAAAGTTATCCAAACTCACCATCAGGTATGCCAAGTGTTCAAACATTAATGCCAGTCATGTTAAATCATGTAAATGATGGAAAACTATCTCTTAATCAACTGATGAACCTTGTGTGTGAAAACCCAATTAAGATTTTTGGAATTCAAAACAAAGGATTTATCAAAGAAGGATTCGATGCTGACTTTACCATTGTAGATATGAATAAGACAATTGAAATTAAAAATGAACATATTGAGAGTAAATGTGGCTGGTCTCCTTTTGATGGATTTAAGTTCAAAGGAACTCCAACGTCAACAATTATTGCTGGAAAAATTAAAATGCAGGAAGGTAAAATTTTGGGTGATCCAGAAGGAAAACCTTTGCAATTTAGTTAAATATTGTCAATTTGATCTAAAAAAGATATTCTTTTTTTATGATTGATTTAATTATCAAAAATGCAAAAGTTGCAACTGCTTCCGATATTTTTTCCTGCGATATTGGAATTGATAAAGAAAAAATAGTTTTTTTAGAAAAAAATTCATCCAAAGAAGCAAAACAAATAATTGATGCCGAAAATAAATATGTTCTACCTGGTGGGGTTGATGGTCATTGTCATTTAGATCAACGTACTAAAGATGGCACTGAAATGTCTGATAATTTTGAAAGTGGATCAAGGTCAGCAGCTTTTGGAGGCACCACTACAGTAATGCCTTTTGCTATTCAGTTTAAAGGAGAAAGTTTGAGAGAGGTTATTGATGAATATCACACGAGAGCAAATAACCAAAGTTACATAGATTACACCTTTCATCCAATTATAAGTGACGCTAGTCCAAATATTATTAATCAAGAATTGCCTGCAATTGTAAGAGATGGATATACCCATTTTAAAATTTATATGACATATGAGGATCTACAGCTTAATGATAGAGAAATTTTAGACATACTTGCAGCTGCAGGAAGAGAAAAAGCTGTAGTAATGGTTCATGCTGAAAATTATGAATGTTTGAAGTGGCTTACTGAAAAATTAGAAGCTGAAGGAAAAACAGATCCAATTCATCACTCAGACTCTAGACCTGGGGTTGTAGAAAGTGAAGCAACTAATAGAGCTATTGCGCTATCAAGAATAACGGACACACCAATATTATTTGTTCATGTTTCTGATCGAGAGGCAATTGAAACCATTAGAGATGCGCAAAGCAAAGGTTACAAAATTCTTGCTGAAACATGTCCTCAATATTTGTTTTTAAAAAGGGATGATTTGAAAAAAGATAATTTTGAAGGAGCAAAATATGTTTGTAGTCCTCCACCTAGAGATCCTGAAAATCAAAAATATGTTTGGAATGGAATTCAAAATGGAACCTTTGATATTTTGTCTTCTGATCATGCGCCATTTAATTTTAAAGGTGATAAAGGTAAAATGATTAAAGGTAACAAAACTCCTTTTAAGCATATTCCTAATGGAGTTCCTGGTCTTGAAACAAGACTACCTTTATTATTTTCTAATGGTGTTTTAGGTAAAAAAATTTCTATTAATAAATTTGTAGAAGTCACGTCAACAAATCCTGCAAAAATTTATGGTCTATACCCTAAGAAAGGAACTATTAGTATTGGTTCGGATGCAGATATTGTAATTTGGGAAACGGGAATGGAAAAAACAATTACAAACTCTGATCTTCATCACGATACTGATCATACACCTTATGAAGGAATGAAAGTAAATTGTTGGCCAAGTATAGTTTTAAGTAGAGGAAAAGTAATAGTTCAAGATGGGCAACTTCAGGGTAAAAAAGGTTACGGACAATTCCTAAAATCTGAAATTTCAAGTTACGTTTATTAAAAAATTTATTTCTAGAAAAATTTTCTGTTCAAATTATTTAAATTTTAAAACCTAAGGCTTTTAAGGATTTTTTTAATTTAATCTTTTCATTAGCATCAAGAGAAATTGAAGATCTCATCAAATCACTAGGAATTTTTTTTAAAACTTTAAGACAATATTTTATTCTTGCAGTAGCAAAGCTTGGAGGATATTTGCCATAAATATTTTTTGCTAAAATTAATAATTTTTTATCTAATTTTTTTGCTTTAGAAAATTCTTTATTCTCAATTAATCTAATTAATTCAACTATTTTTTCAGGTGTGATTGCTGCTAAACTCACTTGAGAACCATCACTAGCATATTTGAAGCATGGATATAAATGCTCATCGCCAGAGGCCATAACTAAAAAATCTTTTTTAATTTTTTTTAAGAATTTGTAATTATTTACATAGCTTTTATAGTCCCAACTTCCTTCTTTAACTCCAATAATATTTTTAATTTTTAATAATTTTTTGAGAAGATCTTTTTTATAAGAAAGATGTCCAGAATAAATACTAGATTGATAAAGAAAAACTGGTTTATTAATTTTATTACAAATTACTTTGTGATGTTGAAAAATCATTTCCTCACTTATTCCTTGAGACCATGAAAAAGGAGGAAATATTAATATCGCATCAGCACCAGCTTTTGTCATTTTCTTTACTACATTTGAAGCAAGTAAAGGATCTTCAAAATTTAGTCCAGAAATTAATTTTTTATCTAAATTTTTATATTTTTTGGCAATTTCAATAACTTTTATTTGCTCATCTACGTTAAGAATAAAATTTTCCCCAGCATGACCATTTAACAAAAGTCCTTTTATACCGTTTGTTTTAATAATATCTTTTATATGATTTTTTAGTGCTATTTTATTTATTGATTTGTTTTTTTTAAGTGGAACTACTGTAGCAGCATAAATGCCTTTAAGATTTTTTGTCATTAGTTCATTAACCTTCTGATATCGAATAAACTTAAATCAACATCTTTACCTAAAATTTTTTCTGATAATAATTTTCCCATATATGGACCACTTGTATAACCTGAATGTATTGAACCTATTATAAAGGCATTTTTTAAATTTGGAAGTTCTCCAATAATTGGCATAGCGTCATCTGTTTCAGCTTCTAATCCAAGCCAAACTCTAGATACTCTTGAATTTTTTAAATTTGGTATAGCATGACAAGCAAGCCTCATATTTCCAATTAAATTTTCTGGAATTGTTTCATTGTAACCGTTTTCTATATTTCCTTTACCTGGCCATCCACCTCCAATTAAGACTGTACCATTTTCGAATTGTTTTAAAGACAATTTTCCATGAGCAACCGTAATCACAGTTTTAAGAAGTTCAGGCATTCTTTCAGTTACAATCAATTGTTGAGGAAAACACTTAATCTTAATACTAATATCTAATAATTTTAAAATTTTTTCTAAATATACTCCTGCTGCTAAAACAATTTTTTTTGCATTAATTTTTTTTCCATGAATATCAATTATTTCATAATTGTTATTTGAATTATTAATCTTTGAAACTTCAAAATTTTCAACAATTTCAACATTATTTTCTTTTAAAGCTTTTGTGTAAGCGTCACCTGTTTGATTAGCACTCGCATATCCATCCATTTCACAAAAAGCCGCACATTTAATTCTATTATTAATATTTGGATCAATTTTAAGAGCTTCAGATTTTGATATAATGTTTATATCTGCCCCATATTCTTTTCTTACTTGAGATCTTTCATTTAAAAGCTTTTCCTCTTCTTCTGTAAAAGCAAGACAAAGACCATTTTTTTTCTTAACATCTATATTATTTGAAAGCCATTTTTCTGTATTCATCCATAGCTCCCATCCTTTCTTGGCAAATGGTATTAGTTTTGCTCTAGTCATATGCATTGTTAATGTTCCCGCATTAACACCAGACGCTCCTCTACAAATTGAATCCTTATCAATAACACAAACTTTCAAGCCACTTTTTGCAAGATGAAGTGCAGTTGATGAACCGTTAATTCCCCCACCAATTACTGCGATATCAATATTATTCATAATTATAATGGTGCTGCCTCAACTTTGGTTATTTCCTCATATTCAAAATCACCTATTGCTTTATCTAATGGGAATGGTCTTAAAGGAGTTCTTCCCGTTAAGTAACCTAAGTCTTTTACGTTACACTTAAGTTGTTCTGATGCAACTTTTGCAACTGAATACTGGCAAGTTCTTCCCTGACATGGACCCATACCAAATCTTGTCCATGACTTAATTTGATTTAAATTTTTTGCACCATTACTAACTGCATTTTTAATATCTTTTTTAGTAACATCTTCACATCTACATAAAATAGTATTGTCATTAATATTTTTAATAAGACTTGTTGGTGTAAAATTAAGTTCAGCAATACCTTTTGCAAATATCTCATACCTCTTTAATCTGTTTAATATTTTACTAGTTTTATTATTAAACTCTTTTTCATCTATAATGTTTTGATCTTTAAGTAGTGCGTAAGCGGCTAATTCACCTTTATCTTCTGCTGCAATTGCCCCAGATATTCCCGCACCATCACCAGTAATATACAATCCTTTCATAGATGATCTAAAATATTTATCTAATTTTGGAATCCATCCTCCTTTAAGTTCGTTATACTCGTGATCTACTCTTAATAATCGTGTTATATCAGTACTTGGAGTTAGGCCATGGCCTACAGCCAGCACTTCAGTATCTACAACTTTTATTTTTTTATTTTTAATATTTTGTATTTCAATAGATATACCATCTTTAGTTTTAGTTGCTTTTGTCACTAATGAATTTGAATAAATAGGAACTTTAGAAAGAATAATCTTAAAGATCCAAGAAATACCTTGAATAAAGTTTTTTGGATTTAAGATTAAAGAAAACATTGACTGTATCCATTTAATTTTTGAACTTGTATCAATTATTGCATCAACTTTACCTCCAAATTTTAATACATAGTAAGCTACAAGTATTAATAAAGGACCATTACCCGATAAAATTATTTTATTTCCAGGTACTGTTTGGTGTGATTTTAACATAATTGTACAAGCCGCTAATCCAATTATTCCTGGTGTAGTCCAACCTTCAAATGGAATTATTTTTTCATAAGTTCCTGTTGCAACAATCAAATTTTTTGCACTCCATTCAATTACTCCTTCTTCATTAAAAGTATTTATTTTAAAACCTGGCGAAACTTGCCAAACGGTATGATTATAAGCAGTATCTATATTATTTTTTTTTAAATGTTCTGAAAATTTTATTTGTATTAAATTTTCTTCAAGAGACTTATTGTTTTTTTTTACATAGGATTTTGGTGGTGCTCTATAAATTTGACCTCCACTATTTTGATTGCTGTCAATAATTAGAACTTTTTGACCCTTTTTTGAACATTTTAGCGCAGCTTTTACCCCACTAGGTCCAGCGCCAATAACAATTGTGTCGTACTCTTTTTTAAAATCCATTTAAATTTCCCGTTAAAACTTTCATTCCATCTTTAATAAAAATATTACAAGAAGTAACTTTTTTTCCATTTAGCAATACAACACACTCTTGACATGAACCCATCATGCAAAACATGCCTCTGTTTTCTTTTAGTTTAGGTGAAGTTCTTAAATTTTTTTTATTGGATATGAAAAGAACGACTGAAAGACATTCGCCCTCATAAGCTTCTATAGTTTCATCGTTAACAATTATTTTTACTTTTTTTCCTCTTTCGAAATAATCATGAATTCTTAGGTTCACTGTCTCATGTAATAATGTCCACCTCTTTTTAAAATTGATATTTAAACTACAAGTTGATTATATTAAAAAATAAATCAAATAAACAGACAATTTTTACACATCCCCACTATGGGTTTTATAGTAGTTTACAAGGTCTTTCATTAGTGGTTAAGTTTATGTGTTGAAAAACCAAGTCTGGTTGTGCTGACTTGTTAAAAAAGGGACAACTTAAAGTAATAACAATAAAAAGAAGGGGGAAAGTATGTTTAATAAATTTATTAAACCATTATTTGCATTTCTAATCTTTTTGTCACTAACATTAAGTGCACAAGCAAGATCTTTAGATGAAATAATGAAGTCTGGTGTTTTAAAAGGAGGAGTAAATCCTGGATTACCACCACTTGCAAAGTACAACGAAAAAAATGAACTAGTTGGATTTGATGCAGACATAATGGCTAAACTAGCTGAAATGTTAGGTGTTGAGTTAGAGCTTGTTAAAACAGGTTCACCTGACAGAATACCTTTTGTTGCAACAGGTAAAATAGATATAGTTATGGGAGCATTAACTAGAAACTATAAAAGACAAAAAATAGTAGATTACACAGTTCCAGTTCATACTGAAGTTTTTGGTGCTTTGACTACAAGTAAAAAACCTTTTGCTGCGGTAATGGATATGAATAGAGCGGATGTTAAACTAGCTCAAGTAAGAGGGTCAATGCCAGCTGGTTGGGCACAAAAAAATCTTACAAAAGCTCAAATCACTTTGTTTGATAACTATCCAGATGCAATGAGAGCAATTGCCCAAGGTAGAGCAGATGCGATAGTTGATGTTGTTGACTTTTTAGGTGAGCATATGAACAAGCATAAGAATGTTGAATGGCAAGTTGTTGATAAAGCTATCGATACTTGGTATTGCGGCATAGGTGTTAAAAAAGGCAATGCATCATTACAACAATGGTTAAATGTTGCACTTTATACACTTCATAGAGCAGGGTTTGTTGATCAAACTTGGGAAAAATGGTTCGGTATTGGACAAGTTCATAGTGTTGAACCTCAGCCTTACTTCTAAATAAAAATATAAAAATTCTTTTACCCCTTAATTAAATTTAAGGGGTGAGAGCATATTATGGGCTACACTCTAGTTTACACTCAAGTTTTAGAATTTTTTCCTTATCTTATAAGAGGAGCGTTAATAAGTTTACAAATTGCTATCTTAGCTTTTTTTGGAGGAATGTTTTTTGGACTAATATTTGCAACCATAAGAACGTTTGGAAACAAATTAATGAACAATATGGTAATTTGCTACGTTACTTTTTTTACAAATACACCTCAATTAGTTCAAATATACTTTTTATTTTTTGCTTTACCCGAATTTGGAATTTTATTATCTCCATTTATAGCAGTCCTATTAGGAATGACTTTAAATGCAGCAGCTTATCTATGTGAAATTCAAAGAGCAGGTTTTTTATCTATTAGACAAAATGAGTTAGATGCAGCTAAAACTCTAAATTTTACACTTACACAACAAGTTAAGTATGTAATTTTACCTCATATAATGAAAGTGCTTTTCCCACCACTTTCAAATCATTATATAATAATGACACTTGGAACTTCTATGGCTGCAATTTTTGGCGTAGAGGAATTAACAGGTAGAGCATTTAATATAAATTCAGAAACTTTTAGATCTGTTGAAATTTTTTCATTAACTGCGCTTGTTTATATAGTGATAACTTTTTTAGCAACTTTTATGCTAGCAATAATTGGTAGGTACTTCTTTAAAGCAAAAATGAGGATTATACAGTAATGGAGAGATTAATAGAGGAAATACCAAGTTTTTTTACTATATGGAATATTATCTTTTTAGCAAAAGCTATGGGTGTAACTTTTTTACTTACTGCAATAGGGTGTTTTGTAGGATTCAGTGCGGGAGGATTGTTAGCAATATTTAGAAAAACAAAAAGTCTAGCCTTGCTACCCCTTAGAATTTTTATCGTAATTTATACAGAAATATTTAGAAGAATTCCTTTTTTAATTTCTTTGTTATTAATGTTTTATGTTTTTATGATTTTAAAAATATCAGATAATCTATTTTTAATTGCAACAATTACAGTTTGTTTAATAGCAACAGCTTATATAGGAGAGATTATTAGAAGTGGAATTGAATCAATAAATCAAACCCAATGGGATGCAGCTGAAGCTATGAACTTTTCATATTTTCAAATACTAAAAGAAGTAATTTTTCCTCAAGCATGGAAGGTAATTTTGCCACCTGCATTTAGTTTTTTTATAATGTTTATTAAAGATACTGCTTTAGCCTCGCAAATAGGAGTAATGGAGTTAACATTTGCAGCAAAAATTTTAAATAACAAAGGTTTTTCACCTTTACTATCGTTTGGAACTATTTTAATTTTATATTTTATTTTATCGTTTCCTTTAGATAGATTTGGAAAATATATGGAGAAGAGACTTGTCACAAATAGAAATTAAATCTTTAAATGCTTATTATGACAAACTTCATGTTTTAAAAGACATAAATTTAAATGTTGAAAAAGGAGAGATCCTTAGTCTTATAGGGCCGTCAGGTTCAGGTAAGAGCAGTTTGCTTAAAATGTTAGTTGGGCTGCTGAAACCAAAATCTGGTAATGTAATATTAAATAATAATCAGTTAAATTATAGTAATAATTCTGATTTAAGAATTATAAGAGAAAAAATTGCTATAGTTTTTCAACAATATAATCTTTTTCAAAATATGAATGTTTTAAAAAATGTTTGTATAGCACCAACAAAAATTCAGAAAAGAGATAAAAAACAAGTTGAAGAACAAGCAATAAATCTTTTGGAAAAAGTTGGACTCAAAGATAAGCTAAAATCTTATCCAGATGAACTATCTGGTGGACAACAACAAAGAGTCGCAATTGCAAGAGCCCTTTGTTTGAATCCCGAAATTCTTTTACTTGATGAGGTAACTTCAGCTCTAGATCCTGAATTAGTTCAAGAAGTATTGGACTCAGTTAGATTATTAGCGTCAGAAGGAATGACCATGTTAATTGTGTCTCATGAAATGAGTTTTGTAAAAGAAGTATCAAGCAGAGTAGTTTTTATGGACAATGGATCAATTATAGAAATTAATGACCCAAAAATTATTTTTGAAAGCCCAAAAGAGAAGAGAACTTTAGATTTTGTTGGTAAAATTTTAAAAGATAAATAATGAAGATTAAATTACTTAAAGGAGCAATTGATAACCATGTGCATTGTTGTCCACACATTAATAAAAGAAGCACAGATATATTCGAAGTTATAAAAAAAGCTGAACAACTCAAGATGCATGCCATTGGATTGATGGATAATTTTTCTAATACTTCTGGTTATGCTTCATTAGTAAAAAAACATTTACCTAAATTAAAATTAAAAGTTTTTGGAGGTTTGATAATGGAGCCACCCTCAGGAGGAGTAAATTACGAAAATGCTAAAATATCATTAAATTATAGTTATTTTAATAATGATGGTGCAAAATTCATATCTTTCCCAACTCATCATACAAGACATGTCGCTAAGTTGGAAAAAAGAAAAAAAAATTATATTAAAAATTGTTTCTATATTCCTAAATCTGGACCAACACATGAAACATTAAAGATATTAGAATTAATTGCCCAAAAAAATATTGTATTAAATACGGGTCATTTATCTGCAAAAGAAACAATTAGTCTTGTATCTGCAGCTAAAAAAATTGGAGTAAAAAAAATAATAGTTCCATCAAATACCTTTGATATAAAAACTATAAAAGATCTTAAAAAATTTAGAGTAAAGTTTGAATTTTCTTATTTTTTTGTATCAAAAGCTGCAAATGTTCCACTAACACATATTGATGGAGAAAAGCATATAATACAAGGAACAAATAAAGATTTATTAAAATTTTTGATTAAAGAAGCAAACCCGAAAAATGTTATTCTTTCAAGTGATTGTGGAGTTTCAATTTTACCCAAACCACACATAGGATTTTCAAAATTTATTGATCAAATAATTAAATTAGGGTTCTCAGAAAAAGAAATTGAATATATGATTAAAACTAATTCAAAAAAACTTTTTAGTCTTTAATGAAAAATAAAATTGAAAAAGAATTATTAAATATCTTAAAAGATATTGTTAAAATAGATACTTGCTATCCACCAGGAAGTAGTAAGTTGTTTTCAAATTATGTAAAAAAATATCTAAATCAATCAGGCTTAAAAATGAAATCTTTAGGGGTAGATAAAGAAAAAATTAATATTATTGCTTCAAATCACAACTCATCAAAAAAATCCCTAGTTTTTAACTCTCATATAGATACGGTTAGACCGATTTTAAGTGAATGGAAATCAAATCCATATAACTTAAAAATTGATAAAAAATTTTCTTATGGTCTGGGAGCAGTAAATTGTAAAGGAAGTGCTGCAGTTCATCTTTATTTAGCAAAAAATTTAAAAAAATTGTTTCCAAATTTAAAAAGCAATATTGATTTTACTTTTGTAACTGATGAAGAGAATTTAGGTCCAGATGGCACTAGATATTTAAGAAAAATAAAAAAAATTAAACCACACACATTGATTCTGGGAGCTCCAACTAATAATGACTTTGTTATTGAAGAAAGAGGAGTTTTTTGGATAGAGGTAGAAGTTTTTGGAAAAACTTCGCACGCAGGAGAGCCACACAAAGGTAAAAATTCAATCGAAAAATCCTCCAAGATAATAAATTCTTTAAAATTAAATTATAAAAAAAAATTAAAAAAATATAATGTAGGTGTTCATAAATCCACAATTAATGTTGGTATGATAGATGGTGGAGAAAATGTTAATGTAGTTCCATATAAAACTAAAATAGTGATTGATAGAAGAATTACACACAAAGAAAATATAAAAAAATCTTTTGATGAAATTAAAAAGTTTATTAAAAAAATTGATAATACTGCTCAAATAAAATTTTTAACAGGTACCAATCCATTTAAGTCAAATAAGTCTAATTTTTATTTAGCTGAACTTTCTAAATCTAAAAAATTAGTAACAAAAAGAAAAGCAAAATTTTTATCTTCAATAGGTGTTAGTGACGGCAGATACTTTGCAGATGATAATGTTAATATAATTAATATAGGTCCTGGAACTGGCTCAGAAGGACATAAGTCAAATGAAAAATTGATTAATAAAGATATTATTGATTATTTTCTTATTCTTAAAAATTTTATATCTAAAATTAATTAAATTTAATTGTAAAACTGTTTACTAAAATTACACCAACTACAATTAAAAATAATCCTAATATTGCTTGCCAAGCTAAAGTTTGTTTAAAAAATATATAGCCAAGAATTGCAATAGTAAAAATTCCAAGACCGCTCCATGTTGCATACATAATTGCTATAGGAATCTTATTTGCTACAAAAGTTAAAAGGTAAAATGCACAAAGATAAAAGATAGATAAAGCAACAGTTGGCACAAGTTTTGTAAAATTTTGAGATACTGGTAGCAACATAGTTCCTGCTACTTCAAAAAATATTGCACCTACTAGAAATAGATAAGTTTTAGTCATTGTTTAAAATTTTATGTTTAATTAAATCTTCCTTAATCTCAGTTAAAATTGCAGGATCATCAATTGTTGGTGGTATTTTATATTCTGCACTATCTGCAATTTTTCTAATAGTTCCTCTTAAAATTTTTCCTGATCTTGTTTTGGGCAACCTTTTAATAACAATTACAACTTTAAATGCTGCAACAGGTCCTATCTTATCTCTTACCATTTGCACACATTCTTTAGAAATCGTTTCATCGTCTTTATCTACTCCAGATTTTAAAACAACAAGTCCAATAGGGAGTTGTCCTTTTAACTTGTCTGCAATACCAAGAACCGCACATTCAGCAACTGATTGATGTTCGGATAATACTTCTTCAATTGCACCTGTTGACAATCTATGACCAGCAACATTTATAATGTCATCTGTTCTAGACATAATCCAAATATAGCCATCATCATCAATATGCCCAGCATCATAAGTTTGGTAATAACCTTCATAATTAGTCATATAATTCTCTTTATATCTCTGATCTGCATTCCATAACGTTGGAAAAGTTCCAGGAGGAAGTGGAAGCTTAACAACAATGTCTCCCATTTCATTTGGTTTTGCCAATGTCTGATCAGGTTTAATAATTTTAACGTCATAACCAGGTACAGCTTTACAAGCTGAACCATATTTGGTCTTCATCATTTCTATTCCAGTACAATTTGAGCTGATTGCCCAACTAGTTTCTGTTTGCCACCAGTGATCAATCACTGGAACTTTAAGTAAATTTTCTGCCCATTTAATTGTATCTGGATCTGCTCTTTCTCCTGCAAGAAATAAGCTTTCAAAACTACTCAAATCATACTTTGAAAAAAATTTACCTTCAGGGTCTTCTTTCTTAATGGCCCTGAAAGCAGTAGGGGCTGTGAATAGAGATTTTACTTTATAGTCAGATATGATTTTCCAGAAAGCTCCAGCATCAGGGGTGCCAACTGGCTTTCCCTCAAATAGGACTGTGGTGCATCCTTTAAATAATGGGGCATAGACAATATAAGAGTGTCCAACGATCCAACCAATATCACTAGCTGACCACCAAATATCATCGGTATCGATATTATAGATATTTTTCATAGTCCATTTTAAAGCAACTATGTGACCACCTATATCTCTTACTATACCTTTAGGTGTTCCAGTTGTACCTGAGGTATATAAAATATAAGCAAGTTCATTTGAATTCATTTCCACACAATCTGTATTTGATGCAGTTGATGTAACTTCATCCCAACCAACTTCCATCGGAGCATTTAATTTTACTTCATGACCTGGTCTTTGAAATAAAATCATTTTACTAATTTTATGACCAGCTAGTTTAATAGCTTCGTCTACAAGAGGTTTGTATTCAACAGTTCTTCCAGGTTCAAACCCACAAGAAGCAGTGACTAATAATTTTGCTTTACTATCATCTATTCTACTTGCAAGTTCGTTAGATGCAAAGCCACCAAAAACCACTGAGTGAATTGCACCAATCCTAGCACATGCTAGCATTGCAATTACAGCCTCGGGGATCATAGGCATATAAATGATTACCCTATCTCCTTTCACAATGCCTTGATCTTTTAAAGCTCCTGCAAATTTTGAGACTTTTGATCTAAGCTCATCGTATGTGAATTTACTTTTGTTACCTGTAATTGGGCTATCGTAAATTAAAGCAGTCTTTTTTCCTCTACCTTGATCAATATGAATATCTAATGCGTTGTAACAAGTATTGGTTATTCCATCTTCAAACCACTTATAAAACGGAGGATTGGATTTATTTAAAATTTTAGTTGGTTTTTTAAACCAAAAGATATCATTTGATGCTTCTTGCCAAAATTTTTCAGGATTATTTATAGATTGATCATAAATTTTCTGAAATTTTTTTGACATTTATTTTTGATTCGTTTTTATAAATAAGTTGGTTTTTAACTTTCAAATTGTATTTAATTTGAAAAAATAAGTAAAATCAATGTAAATTAACAATAATTAACCCTTCATAAATCTAAATTTATTTGCTATCAAGCCCAAATCTTTGTTTAGAAAAATTCTAAACATGGTTTATATAAACTAAAAATAAAAACTAACTAAA
>Ga0233449_1000852_pt1 | contig 32009 bp, 20 predicted proteins | sample SI_124_October20_FD_183012 | JGI IMG/M metagenome (GOLD analysis project Ga0233449, IMG submission 183012) | Seawater microbial communities from Saanich Inlet, British Columbia, Canada - SI_124_October2016_200_MG | ecosystem: Environmental > Aquatic > Marine > Inlet | place: Canada: British... | reverse complement strand
AACATTTTAATAAAAATTGAAATTTTTAATTACTATATGTTCCTTAATAACAAGGCTAATGTGACATTGTTAACACAGGTAAGAAATTGCATAATATAACAGACGTTGAAAGAGATCAGTCCTAGGCAGGACAATAAGTTAGTAGGGATTGGTAACCCTACGTTCAGTTAAAGCTAAAGGTCCGTGTTGTTAGCGCTCCCTGGACTTGGCCTGAAATACTTATGATTATCTTATTCAAAAGTTAGAAAAATGTATATGGAAAAACATGAAGCACCGTACTTTGGTCTACAAATCGTTAGATGATATTAGGTCTGTTTAGACTAGAGAAATCTCTTTTCGGTAGTACGCTACTGAACACATTAAACGTCAAGACACAAGTTTTGACAAGTAAATGGAGAATAATATTAAATGATGTTTATGTAGATACGATAGGTGTTAATTGGGTTGTGTTACAAGCTGTTGCCATGACCGATGTTCGGTTGGGGCTTATGTTGTTAGGTTATAAGAGGGTAGACACCTCGCCAAAAAGCATAAGCTGACAGTCCTACCTAAGGGACTGGGGGATACAAAGGTGAGGTTATAGTAACACCTCTGACTATGAAAAATAGTTAACGTTCTCTATCCGCTAGTGAAAGCTGGGGCCACCTGCAAAGGAGGCTGACTATGGGTTTATGTTCGGAATCAGTATAGTACCTTCAAGTAATACGAATTTAATAAGCGCTACCACGTCGACAATGTTGACAAATGCCACGCGTCCTATACGGGGCGTAAATATTGGGGGGAATAATGAAAAACTTTCTAAAAATCGAATTTTAGAAAACTATGAAATAATTACTAATTTCTATTTAATCGGGAAACAAAATAAAATCGGTATCTTCCAACTACCTGACCATCTTTATGGAATAATAAAGAAATTTTTACCTGATATATTAATGCGGTCTGATATGGATATAAAGGCTGCAGTTAGTTTGTGGTATTGGAACAAATCTTATGCTATTAAAAAATATGGTCATATTAGTAATTGGAATACAAAATACGTCACTGATATGTCAAATCTATTTTCATTTGGAAGTGACGAATTCAATGAGGATATCAGTAAGTGGAATGTACAAAATGTTACAAATATGGATTGTATGTTTATAGACCCCACTAAAGTTAATTGTAGTTTAAGTAAGTGGAATGTACAAAATGTTAAAAATATAGATCGTATGTTTAAAGACACTACTAAATTTAATCTAATTTTAGAATACTATGAAATAATTACTAATTTCTATTTAATCGGGAAACAATATAGAATTGGTATTTTCCAACTACCTGACCATCTTCATGGTATCATAAAGAAATTTTTATTTCTACCTGATATATTAACGCGGTCTGATATGGATATTAAGGACGCAGTTCGTTTGTGGAATTGGAACAAATCTGATGCTATTAAAAAATATGGTCATATTAGCATGTGGAAAACAAAATACGTCACTGATATGTCAAATCTATTTTCATTTCGAAGTGACGAATTCAATGAAGATATCAGTAAGTGGAATGTACAAAATGTCAAATGTATGGATTCTATGTTTCATGGTGTCGCTGAATTTAATGGTGATTTAAGTAATTGGAATGTACAAAATGTCGAAAGTATGGATTCTATGTTTAAAGACGCCACTAAATTTAATTGTGATTTAAGTAAGTGGAATGTAAAAAATGTCAAATGTATGGATTCTATGTTTCAAGGTGCCGCTGAATTTAATGGTGATTTAAGTAATTGGGATGTACAAAATGTCGAAAGTATGCGTTTTATGTTTAAAGGGGCCACTAAATTTAATTGTGATTTAAGTAATTGGAATGCGCATACAATTAAGAAGTTGAGTAATATAAAACAAATGTTTGATAACTGTAATATATCTAAAAATCATAAAATTAAATTTTGTATTCAAGATAGTTCTACAGAAGGTTATAATTACTATATTTATGGTGATTATAGTTATTATGATAAAGATGGTTATTATAGTGACAAATATATTGACCTTCGTCATAAAGATGAACAGAGACAAAAATTTGAACTGAGACGAAAACATGGAAAGATTAAAGTCGATTCTTTAAATTATGATTATAGTAGTTATATTCAAATATATAATAATTACGAAGAAGATGGATATACTACAGAAGATTCATATGATTCTGATTATTGGGATGATCCAGACTATGACGACTGATTCTTGGTATGATTCAGACTATGACGACCTATGGTGTTGGAAATAATCCATCAATTTATTTTATCTTGAATTTTCTAACATGAAATATTAAATAAATCATTTTAAGTAATTAAAATTATATAGCATTATATGTCTCTTAACAGCGATTCTATAAATAAACAAGAAGATTTTACAAGAGGTAATCCAGGATACAAAGAATTAATAGATATGTTAGTATACAGATTAACTATTTCGAAATCATTTTGGCATACTAATAATACTATTTTTGATGTAAATTTCTCGTATTTAGGTGAATTTGTTATCATGGTATCTTATCCTATACGTCAAGTTTGGAGACAAGAGAATACACGTTCAGCTAAAAAATTTTGGGAGAATTATGATCTATATAAAGCAATGCAAGAAGAAAGATTAGATCATGTTACAATGGAGTTAGAATATATGTACGAGCAGATCATGAAGAAAGCTGATATTGTTTATTCTAATAGTTAGATATACGATAATATTAAACAGTATCATCCGATATTAGATTAATAAATTGTATATTTTGGTTACTATTAGAATATATATATTGTATATCATCATTTGTTAGACTAGATAGATTAATTATTCTAGTCAATACATTATTTGACAATTTAAAGTTACTATTAATAATATCATCTTGTAATATTACAATATTATATTGTTTTAATTTATTATACCATAATTTATCTACTATAATTATAATATTATCATTCGCATCAGTTACTTGATTAATAAAGTTACTATAGTCTAGAGACTCTGGTGTATTTATAAATTTGAACATATTGATGTTTAAAATAGAACGACAAATAGGACATTCATTTTTATCATCTATCCATTTTATGATATTTTTAAGATTAAAACAGTGATGACACTCTGTACTAATAGCAAAAGAATTTAACTCTGATAATGATATAGGACACGTATTATTACTACTATCATTACTAATATTCTTTTTAAGATTTTCAATATAAGATGAACTCCATTCATTATTCATACCTATTTGTACAAAAGTAGATATATTGTTATTTCTTTCTAATGTAATAAAATGATTATCTGATATATTATTCCACTCAATATATGGAAAATCTTTAATCTTCAAATCATGTTTCTCAATATTCTTACTATCATCATTAATAATAAATACTCTATTATTCAAAATATATTTTGATGTTAACATATTATTATAATTATCAGTTTTACTAATACGATAATTATCATACTTATAAACAATTTGATTTAACATACTATAATTATTTTGATATATATACTTAGATTCCAAGATAAACAATCTATCAAAATTACAAAAAGACAAATAATTAATAGATATTTCATTTAGATTATTAGCAAGTATAAATATATTTTTTTTTGAATAAAAGAAATTACTTGATTCAAATTCTAATTGATTAAATAAATCTTCATTATTAATTTCATTGGAATAATTATTCATTTGAAAGTTTAAATCTTCTGAAAATACAACTGTTTCTTTTGATATTTTATTATTTGTAATAAATGGATTAAATAATGGTGATTGAAGAATATTTACATCTTTCTTACTAATAATTATTAAAGTTTCTGTGTCATTTAAATCAACATATATATTTTTAATTGTTGTTACCAGTTGTCGATATCCTTTTAATAATATTATTGTAGGTAATTTAATACGTTTCTTCTTACATTTATCAGTTGTTATTAATTTTCTATTAATATCAAAATAAATTTTGCCATATTTAACAAATGTTTTTTCAAAACAATATATAGAATCGTGTTTAAATTCAGAATCATTTGTTAATTCAGTTGATAAATTAAAACTTTTTATATTAATCATATTATTTTGATTAGAAACAAGTTTAAGCCTAGTTACACTAGTTCTAATCAAATCAAAAATTATATCTCTACTTGTAATAATCTTACCATTAATAATATCTGTATAAAGAAGATCTAGATTTAACTCTAAAAATACCCAATATTTAGTTTTAATAGATGTCGTATCATCCTTTGATATTACCATATTTGACTTATCGATGGTTAAAACAAAAAAAGTAAGATTTTTTATTGGCAAATAGTTAAAAATAATTTTTTGACATAATAAGATTGAATCATTAACTATATCTATTTTTTTAATATCATTCTCGTCTAAAAGAAGAGAACCTACTCTTTTTCTTAGAATTTTCATTTCTATCTTATATTATATGAGTTTTTATAATCTAAAATTAAACAAAGAAATGAATAATTCGCATTTGCATATTTCATCAAATCACAATGATACCCCTATCTTAGTAGAAAGTAAAATTTTAAGAAAAATTAAAAAGATAAAAAAGATTAACAAAATTAAAAAAGCGGAAATATTAGGAGTCACTCAAAAATATACTATTAAATTCATAGGGCAATGTTATAGTTTTTTTAAAAATAATTGTGGTATTATTATAGTATTAATTATACTTGTATTTTTACTTTATTTTAGATATAGAGATGTTAAACAAAAGAGAGAAAGAATTGGGTTAACGACTCAAAATCATTAAATAATATTATTTAAAGATTGTTGATATAATATATATAAATGGAATCAAAAAATTTCTGTAATGATAAATTTATTGAAGAATATAATTCGTTCTTAAAACAATTAGAACCTATTTCTGAAGATATACAAAGTAAAGAAATAATTAATACTCTAAAAGAAGAATGTGAAACTGATAAATTAACAAGAGGTATGGTATTTTATAATACACTTAAAGATGATTCTATATTTGAATTATTTTGCAAATCTAAAATAAAGATTTTTTCCAGTAAAGATAAAGAAACATCTTTATTATCAAATAGTTTATTTGGGGAACAATTACCTCTTAAAAAGTTAATTAATAATCAAGACCAAAAAACAAAAGATATTATTTGGAAATACTTACATTTATTTTATTTCTTATTAGAATCTAATAATAAAAATAGAAGTACTCGAAAGTCAAAAATTTCAAAAATATTAAAAGAAAATAATTCTAGCACTAAAGAAAATCTAACTGATGATGTTAAAAATGAATTATTGGATGTAGATGTAAATGATGATACAAATAATATGATTGATGATATTGTAAAATCTTTTGAGAAAACTCTATCTGGTAATAGTGCAAATCCATTTGAAAGTATTATGGAAATAACCCAAAAAATAACAGAGAAATATAATGATAAAATAGAGTCTGGTGATATTGAATTAGATAAATTAATGGATTCTATTCAAAAGAGTATCCCAGGTATGCCAAATCTGATGGGAGAAGGCGGGGAAGGTGGTATGGCAGGGCTTGGTGCAATGTTTGGTGGGCAAAAGAAGCCAGTTGAGAAAGTAATAATTGACGATAGCTTTTCTACAGATAACGTTGAACTAGGTGATAAAGATAAGAAAGAAGGTTCTGGTATGAATCTAACAAATATGTTGAATATGATGAATTCCATGAATAAAGGTGCTGGTGAAGGCGGTGGGGATAGCGGCATGCCTAATATGGGTGGTATATTCTCAATGTTAGGTAAATTAGATAATATTAATAATGAAGAAGATGCTGAGAAACTTAAAGAAGAAATGGATTCTTATTTAGAAAAAGAATTAGGTGTTGATGTAAGTAAATTGAATCAACAATTGAGTGATGCACAGGAAAAAATTACAGATAAAGTAAATGATGATGTAATAGAATATACCAATGATAATATTAAATAAAATAATACAAAACTGCCGAAACAGGAACTATAATACTAATATTCATAAGAAAATTAGTAAGACGGTTATCGGTCAAATCTTTTACCATATATGTACCACTCTTGTAATAATTACACTTTTTTCTGTAATATTCTTTTGTACCAATACCTGCAATTACACTCGTTTTGGTATAACCATTCGCAAGTGCAATATCTTCAGCAACACTCATTAGATATTGTCCATATCCACGATGTTGAGATGAAATATTATCAGACCCAACACCTAATGTATTGCCATAAATATGAACTTCTCTTATAAGTGCGGTATTATTAATTTCGGGAATAATGGTTCCACCAGGGGTTGGATCTAATCTAAGACGCAAGAATCCAAAGTTTGCCTTGTAGTTATCAATATTGGACCAATATGGGATCTCACTCTTAAAAAATATTCTTGTGTAAAAATATGAATACATCTTGAATAGATTATACTTGAGTTTATCATAACAGTTATCTTCAAATGCAGACATCATCAAATGATATTCAGTTCCTTGAGAAGCTTCGTATTTGAGAACAACTAGTCTAGCAGGATATTTCAAGTATTCTGTTTCACGAACTTCCATTTGTCTAATATCATGAGTTACCTCATCTGAATCATCTATCTTATTTTGAATTAGTTGACGCAAATTACTCTTCTTCTGATACCCAGATTCAATACTACAACTTGGAATATCCCGAATACATCTTTGAACGCGAACCCACGCATTCATATTAACAAAATAATATTTAATAACATCAATTAATGCATCAATATCTTTTTCTGCATAAGGTGTATATTCGCCATTTTCATACCATTCTGCAATCTTAGATGTTAGAATTAGATTTTCATCATGTGTTTTACATACCGCGGTAGGATAAATTTTAACATCATCAAATTGTAGATCAGGATTATTAATTGCTGTTTCAAACATCCACTTGTCAAGTTCTGGTGTTGACCCTGGCAAATCAGGCATTAGATGAACTACAACTTTTAGACCAACTTGTTTTAATAGTCGAATTGCTTTAATTGTATCCTTAGTATAACAACCCCGATTTACCTTTTTAAGAATACTATCATCATAATGTTGGACACCAATTTGAATACGGGTAACACCATATCTACGATAATCTTTAATACTAGACTTTGTAACGAAATCGGGTCTAGTTTCAAGAGTCATACCAATAATACGATAGTCTGCGGTTTCATTAATTAATTGTTCTTCTTCAAGTGATAGCATGTCTCTATCAACTTCTAGACCATACGTATTAGAAGCCCAATAGCATTCATGTATGAATCGATCTCTCTCTTCTTTAGGATAACATTCCCATGTTCCACCTGAAAGAATAACTTCCATTTTTTTTGATGCAGTATCTGTTACATCAATATTTCCAGTTGAAATATACGCTTTAATTCTATCCCAAAACTGGTCTCTAACATCAAACCCATGTCTGAGTGCTCTTCTCATTGCTGGTTCACTTGACATATACGAACGAGGTTGGGTATGATTTCCCTGCAAGTCAGTTTCTTGCGGACAATAATAACAGTCTTTACTACAAGAAAATTTGTTTGGTGACAATGTAATAGTAACAACAAGAACGCCAGATTGTGAACGTGTTGCCTTCTTAACAAGATATCGACTAAATACTTGATTAACCTCTGTTTTAGTGTACTTGATTGAAAACCATTCTCTCATTTGTTGTTTACTTGGGCATACTTTATATTTCAACCTTAACTTCTTATATAGCTTACTTAGCTCTTTGGTTGATTCAGCGTGAGAACCTTCATTAACAAACTCATTAATGAAAGGTATCATTTGATCACTACTTACACTTGGAGTGTTTGGTAGGATTTTGTGAAAATCAGGGTACTTAATTATATCTTCAATATCGGTATTTGTATTACACATATATGATATATATATATATATGTTTAATATTTTTCAATTTTTACTACATAACGTTTTATTACATGTTAATATCAACATACTATTATAACATATAGCAAGTTCAAATATATAAATAACAAATACATTATATAAAATACTTTAAATAAAAAATATTATATAATGTAATGGAAGATATCATATGGAATAGATTAAATAAACTCGGTTCTTCTGACGTAGATTTTATTCATTATTACAAACTAGATACAAAAATAGCTTATAATGATATAGAAACTATATATGAAGATTATATATCTAAACACTATTTTAATACCAAGTCAGAAGGCACAATCTTCTCAGGAAATGAAGCAGATAAAATATCAATTAGATTAAGTTTATCTGAACCAACATTTGCAAATGTTATAGAAAATATATTTGAAGACAGTGTAGTAAATATTGACGATAGTCTTGTATTATTTTATATTAAAGGCGAAGATCATGCATTGCTATTATTCAAAAGTTTTTATCCGTTAAGCGATTTTACGGAAGTCAAGCTCCCGCATTTTTGTTATTATTTAACAAATAAAGAAACAATTAGTATGTTAAATAAAAATTTTAAAGAGGGTGAAGAATTATGTTTAATGCATTGTTCTACTTAATAATTTAACTCGAACATTGGGTTTTCATAATTAAACCATTTTGTAATATCAACTTCATTTAAACTACCATCATAATCTACACTAATTGGATATCTACTTAGTGGGCATTTGGTATATGTTAATTCAACTGCGCCAAACATTGTTGGTACATTAAGAGTTTCGAATTTATTATTTAATTCATTATGACATTTAACTAATACTATATCATCAACTACAGAATTAACTTTTGCATCTGGTCCATGGATCCACCAATCATTTAATATTCTATCTTTGAATATATCTTCAGACATACCAATTTTTTTTGATTGTAATGTAGTTAATTCTTCATCTATCTTCTTTATAAATGTAAGATATGTATTAATATTTTCAATATTGCCATCTATACCAAGTGACATTTGATGTTGCATAAGAACAGAAGAAAATGTAGCTAATCTTCTAGGACACGATTGTAGAATTATAAATGCCATTGATGCAGAAAAATCAGAAATACAACTAATATTCTTTCCTGACTTTTCTAAACTTTTTATTAGATCAACTATCTTCATACCTTCCATTACAGAGCCGCCTGGTGATGAAATATAGATATAAAGATCTTTCGATTCTACCTTTCCAGATTTTAACATAAAATCACTAACGCTTTCGTGATTTATCGGCCCTCTAATAGTAATCAGATTTCTCGAGTTTAATTCGACTAATTCTTCAGAGAAAATTGTACTAAACATACAAAGTAAGATTGATAAAAATATTAAAATACTTAGAATCATAATAATTAATAATAATATTATTAATATTTTAAATCAAATTATTACATAATTTATTAAATATAAAATAAATTATTTAATAATTTATTTTATATTTTATTATATAATTTATTATAATGAATTCAAATAAAGTATCAAAAGTAGCTTTAGTATCATTAACTGATCATTTTTTTGCTAATATAGGCGATAATCATACAATGTTGATAGAGGATATGGCAGAAAAATTAGATAAATTTACAACATATTTAATAGAATTAAATAACAATGAAGAGACTAAAGAAATTAGTCAAATGATTAAAGAAGTAATAAAAATAACAGAAGTTTATAAAAAATCTGAAACAGAAGAGTACGCAAATGAATGTAATAGTTTCATTAAATTAATAATGAATGGGCCATACAAGCATGCTACATTCCAATTAATACATCACAAAAATGAAATATATCATCATTATTTTTTTAATTCAGGTGAAGGTATACAGTTACCAAAAAATTATCCAGAATATCCAGAATATCCAGGAGAGCCGATTTCCGAACTATTTCACGAATTTAAACCAAGTAGTGCAGGTTCAGTTAATCCATTATTATATAAAAAATCTAAGGTTGAAGAGATAATTCATTATGAGAATACTGTCACAACCGCTGAATATTATAGTAAATATTTGTCAGAATATACATCAGATAAAAAAATAAAAATGTTTATGGATCAACAATTTGTTGGAAACTGCGCGACTCGAGCAGTTATTTATCCAATGTATTTAATATTGTTTATATTTTACAAAAAAGAAGATAACTACATAAATAATTTTTTGTTAGTTATAAAATTATTTTTAATTTATAATAATTTTAAAGAAAATATTACACAGAGTGTTTATTATGACGATAAACTACATTTAGAATTTATAAAGGACCTTGTAATAAAACTAACAGAAACTAGTTATCGGTTTAGTGATTTTAACAATATTTATAGTACGATTATTGATACGTTAAAAACAGATATTTTGACGGAAATAAATAGTATATTAGAAAAACCAATTAAAAAAAACTATGATTTACTTATGGAAGAAAATAACAACTTTGAATTACTACCAAAAGTTTTAAGTGTTACTAATGATGTAAAATCCGATATACAGGAGAACAGATTACTTGCACCTATATTATTGTTTACACAAAAATATATCGATGAAAAGTTATATAATCAAGAAGAAAACCCTCCGTGGGTTTCCGTGACTTTACTTGGAATTATTAGAGATATACACGGAATTAATAGCGCCGATCTGAACTCAGACACAGTGTGGAGCATAGACAGAGCTAATGCAATCACGAACTTACTCGCATTATGTAGAGTATGTATAGATTTAAACAAATTGTTTAATATCACAGATAACCCATTAACATACTTTGACGTAAACCCGATAATTGACGTTAATAGTAGAGTAATATTTAAGCCTAACCCACCTTTTATTAGATTTAATGAATCAAACTTATCTACCCATATATCAGAAATTATAGGCACAAGCCCACTTTTATCAAAAATATTAGAAGATATTAATTCAATACTAATTGATAATTATTTAATAAGACATTATATTCCGGATAATAGTATACTCCAAGGTACCGAGTGTAGAGTAAAACTTTTTGTAACCGATGGATATAGTCCCAAAGATCATGTGCAAGAGTTAATAGAAAAGTATCAATATTTGTATACTTATATAAATGATAAGCTACACTCCAAAAATTTTAATAATAATGGCATGTCTATTCCATTTCATATTTTGGATAGCGTAAAAAATTTCTATAATTGGCCTGCACAAACTCTTACTATGGATCATCTACGTGAATATTATGCCACCAATTCCGAAGGCCGTTATGCGAAACCTCTTAACGACGCTATTCCAAGTTTCATAATTGATTATGACAAAGATATAGGTATGAATATAGAGCCAACAACGGATGCAAATAAAAATTATACCCGAATAATTATGAAAAACTTGCGTAATAATTTATACGCGCAAGGTAACTCTAGGATGCCTAAGGAACTATGGGACGGGATCAAAGTGAATATTAAATATACATTACGCATGTTCGATCAAACTCAAGCAAGTTATATAACAGAATATTGTAGAGAGAATAATATAGATGAACGTATTAGTATTATAGGTGAAATTATTTCGAAAATGAAAAAGCATGGATTAGATTATTTTACTGATCATATTACAGATAATTATGGATTAGTAGATATATTCCATGTTATGAGATTACTTGCGAGTAAGCATCCGATAGGGCTTGTGAAAAATTTCTTTACATATATTGAAACCTATATTAACCATATTATTGAGTGTTGTAGCACAGAACAATATACGAAGACTATTATAGATATTTTTGAAATAGATATATTATGTAGAAACTTATTAAATAAAGTTAGTGTTATGGATATAAATCACTATTCTAGCAACAATTATTCATTTGATACAGAATTCAACCAAGAGCAACTAAAGATATTTCAGCGTTATAAAACAATTATAACACATAGACTACATGATGGAAGCGCGCTTCAATATACAGTAATCTTATTATATAATAAGTTTTTTATTAATTTTGTTCGTGCGCTAACTAATAAGATAAAAACGACAATACTCGGTTCTGATATTCGTAATATTCTTTCTAATATTCCTATGATATATAAAGTTACGGATATGTTTAGTAAAATTGAAGAGCAAGGAATTTTTTTGACAATACCTGTAAAATACATCTGGTTTCCTAATCAATCACATGAACTCATTCGTTTTGATCGTTTAGATAAATATAAAGAATACGAATCTGACTCAAGCCATATAAATTTTAGGCTAATAAAAGACAAATATCCATTATTAAGTTTTGAAGATAAGGATTGGGCAGGTAGTCTACCAAATATTAATTGCATTAATGAAGGAAACATTCAGGGCCATATTAATAATATTATAATACAATTATATGTAGAAATAAATAAGAATATCGAACAACAGAGTTGGAATTTAACCAAACGGCAAGATAAATTTAACAATATATTATTTTGTTATAAAAGATTTGTGAATACATCTGATGAGATTAGCGAAGATGACCTACGTTTTTTAAGTTATGGTGGATTGCCTTTTCTACCTGTTCCTAGGAAAGATTCTTATGATAAAATAACTTCATTTATTAATAATGTTGACGCCGTATCTGAGGCGAATAAAAAATGCGAGTTTAGCATAATAGATGGTGTTGAACCTTTGTATTTTACAATGAGTACACAAGGTATGTCTAAATTTTATGAACATACGTTAAATATACAAGATATATATAATAAAATGAATACATTAAGTAAAACTAATGATAAACAACATTGGTTTATTGGATATTATTTTTTGATTCTTAGATTATTATGGGCAGATACCACACTTAGTTTTGATAGAAAATCACTAACATCTAGGTATGACCCTGAATTTTATAGTACTAACATAGACGCTTATTTTAACATAATTAAATGGTATCAATCCCCATCCCCATTAGAGGAGTTGGTCGAGTTTACTATTATCCCACCAGACGAAACTGTATTATTTGAATCACTTGTTCTAAATATTAAAAATATTATAATTAAAGTATGCAAATCGAGAACTTTATCGGTTGAACAAATAAATAGTAATTTACAAAAATATACGTCAAAAAGTAAACCAATCAATAAGATTTATGAAACTATGAACATTGAAGATCAGCTAATAATTCGTAAACTTGTATATAAATATGAAAATTTATCAATGTCTAGTATATTATTGTATAATACAGAAACTAATGCATTTCATTATAATATTGATGAAAAAACCGCATTAACAATTATAAATAAAACATATGTAGATACCGTCGGCGACCTATTAGAATCAATACATATTGAATTAATAATAGATAAAAAAATCTATGAAATAAAATATAATGATATACTTGTATATATACCATATTTATTATTAGTAGAAAAAACTAATCAAGCAAATACTAGTATATTAAAAATTAATGAAGATTTCCTCGATATTGTATATCAAGATGATATGTTACAAATTACACAAAATAATATCATAAATTATAAATATACAGAAGAATTTAATAATACATATAATAATTTATTTAAAAATACTAGTAAGACCGATTATGATATGTTAATATTTGATCATGAAAAAATTAATGAATCCGATAATTATCATATAATTATATTGCAGTCTAAAGATAATTTTGAACCTTATTTTTTTAGATTTAGATTTGAAGATATCGAGAATCATAGATTAATAATTAATAATGACTCTGATATAAATGAATGGTCAAATGTTAATTGGTATATATACAAAAAAAAGTGGATTCCATTAAAATATTTTAATACTTATCAAATGATATATTCAGAAAAAGAAAGTGATGAAATAAATATAATACCTTCTAATACTAGGAGTAATATAGAATATATAAATAATTCTATATTTGGAAAGTATTTTTATGAAATATTGCCCGGCAAAATAGAAAAAATAAAAAATGACTATATTAGAACATATGAAGAAAAAAAATATTTTACAAAAGTGATATCTTTGACAAAAAGTAACAACAAATTATTATTATCTAATTTTCTAAAAGACGATGAAAGTAAAACATATTTATGTTATATTATAGGCCAAATATATTTTTCGGGTAATTATCAGTTATTAATGGACGTATTTATATTCACTATTAATAATAAAGATTATTTAGAAGAACAACTTAAATTCAATGTAATGTATTTAGGATTCTTAACTAGTTTCTTTGATCGTATGCGGGACAAAAAGATTGCAGTATTTCAAGGAATGTTAAATGCTTTACCAAATAAATACAGAATGTTAATTAATTATGTACCAAAGGGAAAAGACAATGAACGTATGAAAATAAATTATACACTGACAAAGACAGCTTTTTCCAATACACCAACTATTATATCTATATCAAATAAGGATGCTGAAAAATTACAATTAAATATAGTAAAAACCGATATTTTAGAAATAGTTCCTGTTACCAGTATTGACACTATACAGCAGGATGTCTCGTATAATAGTGAAATGAATAGTTGGATAAAATCGTATAATAAAACTTTGGTTATAAAGCAATTGATACAAGATGAAACATCATCTATAGCACCGGTTATAAGTAATGAAAACTATACATCTCCACCTTTACAACGTACAATATCAATACAAGAGGAACAATCACATACAACATCAGTTAAAAGTTTAAATGATATGTTAGAACAAAAAATAGAAGAGCTTAATCAAATACTATCAGGTAATAGTGAATTTGTAGGTAAAACATTTAATTATAATGAATATATGAATAGTAAAAATAGAGAAGGAAACTATGGGTTTTATACGAATGATAAAATACAGACTGTTTATTTATTAATTAAATCAAGAATTATATTTTTTGAAAGGTTTTTAAATATAGATGTAGACGAATTAAATGATATCAGTAGCTATCAAGATCTATTCAAATTACCTGGTTATTTTTATGAAAAAGATGTTAGTACACAAGAATTACGAATTAAGGAAAAATCATCTATTAATTCATTATATATTACATTTGAATATTTATCTGGTAAAATGTTACGTTATCCACAATATGAAATTTTATCTAAAATGTTTGGAAATACAGCGAATACAGTTAATTATCACGAAATATATCAATTAATTATGGGTGCCGGTAAATCATCTGTTATTATACCATTAGCTTGTTTGATATTAAATAGTTTTAATTATATACCAATATCAATTCTACCAATACATCTAATTAATCAACTAGAAAAATCACTGTCAATATTAAGAGCTTTTGGATTAACTATTGATACTCAAAGTTTAAATATTAATAGAGGGGATGATTTATTTTATTTTAATTTACATAATAAAATTAAAAAGAATGTAGTTTATATTTGCTCAGATACATTTTTTAAAACATATCAATTGATGCTAGTAGAAAATAAACTTTATGATAGAATCGAATATGAAAAACAAATTTGGAATACTACGTTCTTTTTATTTGATGAAGTTGATGAAATATCAGATCCTTTCAAATGTGAATTAGTTTATCAAACTGGCAGTAAAACATATTCTAATTTTTTAGATAATGAAGGAGGTTCAATACAAATTATTAGAATATATGATATTTATCAAATATTTATCCGTATTTACTTTATTAATAATGGAGTTATTAATATTCCAAATGGGGTCGATGGCAATATGTTTAGTGGAACAATCTTTGAAGATATTGACAAATGGGGCCAGTTTAAAAAAGAAATTAAGATGACTTTTGAGGGGTCTCTAACTGATTTTATAGACATTATTAATACTGCTACACCAATCAATACAACTGATTTAATTGTATATCAATTATTAACACAAGTTTTATCAAAATGTTTAAACTTACCGTATAATTTACGATATGGAATTGGCAAAGAGTTTGATATTAATTATCCTTTATTTGGACATATTGCGATACCATATATTAAACAGGATACGCCTGATAAAGGTTCCGAATTTAGTGATACGCGTATTACCATATTTTTAACAATATTATCTTATTTATATTCAGGTATTTTAAGAGATATTGATTATGATGAACTAATTAAAACCTATATTGAACCAACATTACAATGGGATAATTCTCAATGGACTGCACACAATAATGACTATAAAAGTAAATTAGTATCTATACTTGATACTGCTAATAAAGAATTAGGATCAAGGCCACAAAAAATTAAGAAACTTGACGAGTTTGATGATAAACCAAGTAACCCTACAAACAAAACCATAGAAAAATATAATTTACTAACTGATATTCTCCGTATAAAATTCGAACGACTTTTAAAATTCTCTAGTCAAAAACTATCATCGACATTTTGTGACATAATAAGTTCCGAATATAATAGTAATAGAAGTGGATTTTCGGGAACTCCCTATTTTGATTTACCATATGATATTAATAATACAAAGTATATGAAAGTTAAACCTAATGTTAGAGATATAGATCAAGGTCAAATTTATTATTCGGTATATAATCCGGAATTCAAAAAGATATATAATGAATCTACTGAATTAGAAGGATTTTTAGATAAAGTTATTCAGTATGATTGTTTAATTGACGTAGGTTCATTTATTCAAATAATAGGATTAGAAGAGTTTAAGAAAAAATTAGAAGCTAATAAAAAGCAAATTGCTTATTTTGATAAAGATGATAAATTATGTAAACCATATGTAAATGATAATGAAAAGCTATTTTATTATTTTGATCAAAAGCATACGGTAGGTACCGATATTCAAATGCCATATGATACAAGTGGTTTAGTAACAGTTGCTAGTAGAAATGGTCTAAGAGATGTTGTTCAAGGTTCTTATCGTTTAAGAAAGTTATTATTCGGTCAAACAGTTGATTATTATAATAATTTTGCAGACCATTATAATTCGTCGGACGGTGAATATTTAAAATATCTCTCATTAAAAGAGGACAATTTAAAAGAACAAAAGATTGAAACTCAAAAGATACATAATATTCGAACATTAGCTCGAGAGAATTTTATACGAAAGAATTTTCTTAAATTAGACTATTCAGTGGAAGCTTCAATATATTCAAACTCTTGGTATAATATTTTAACTAACATACCTTACCCTAAAGATATTAAAGACTATGCTAAAACAAATCATATAATAGATTCGGTAAATCAATTGAAAAACTATTTAGTATCTGATAACTATGAACCAAGTATTATAGCAGAATTAAAACTAAATGAAATAAGTAATCATGTAATAGGAATACAGCAGCAGCAACAACAACAACAACAACAACAACAACAACAACAACAACAACAAGAAATGCAAACTGATGGTATCCGTGAATATGAACTATTTAACTATAAAGATAAATTAAATAAAAGTACAGGTGAGTTAAATAATATATTTAACAGTAAAGATAATGATATTGAAATTAATGGATTAATTATAAAAAAATCAAATTATATTAGGACAGTGTTTTATAATAAAATTTTTGATAGAGACTCAACCGGCGTACATCATCCATCAGTATTATATTATACAAATACAGAAACTAGTATCAGTTTTACACGTGTTTCCTCTGGATTAGAGAGTGTTATAGATTTATCAATAATTGATAATATCTATACAATTAATAAATTTGGTGATGATAAGAATTATATTAAAACGATTATGAATAAAATAATTGCGTTAGAACCGGTAATAAATGTCCCATCTATGGATGTAATATCATGGATTAATTCATTTGAGAAAGAACGAAGATATACATATAATATATTATATAATAACTATTTCTTTGACAGGAATGAAAAATTTCTGTTAAATACAATTGATCAAAAATATATAAAGTTATTAATTGCTAAATCTAATTGTAACGACTGTGATTTCACTATAGACGAATTATATAACAAATTTGTTGAAACTGATACTAACTGGTTAATTGGTATGTCAAATTTTTTTGATACTATGATAAAGATTAATAGTAAATTTACGTTTAGTTTGAATACAATTGGTAAGTTGGTTGAAGAGCCTCCTACATTTATACCAAGAATAATAACATCTATAAAACACGGAACTGGAACTATAGATAAATTTATAGATCAGTTACAGATAATTAACCTCGATCAATAACCTATTATATCAAAATTTTTTGTTTATTAAATATGTAAACACATAATTATGTTTAATGAATTTTTAGCAGATTCTAAAAAATTAAAAATACAACTAATATTATATTTAAAAATTTTAAATATAATATTATTTATTAATTGCTAAATCTAACTGTGACGCATGTGACTTCACTATACAAGAGTTACTTGACAAATTTAATAATATTCAAAATGATAAATCGTAGCAAACTCTATATACTAACTTCTTCATGACCATGAAAGTAATAAATAACGAATTTACGTTTGATTTGGATTCGTTTGGTAATGTGTTTGATAATTTTGACATGATATACGGACAAACTTTTATACCGCGCATAATAACTTTGATATCAGATAAAAAACATAAGGATATCGATAATTTTATAGATGACCTAACATTTGTTCGCCAATAAAGGTTAAATATTTTAAAAATCTATTTTAAACAATAGATTTGTTTATAATTAATGGAACAATTAAAAATAGATGGAAATGAATTTTTCATATCAGAAGATTTTGATAGTGCAATCACCAAATATAAAGAAGCGATTCTGTTAGTTTCTGATACTAGCGATACATACTTGCGCGATTCGTCTACTTTACATTTAAATATTAGTGCAACTTATTGTAAATTAAAAAATTACGAATCAGCTTTAGAACATGCAGCCCAATCTACTAAATTACAACCTGAATGGTATAAATCTTGGCATAGACTAAGTGTATGTTTATATAAATTGGGTAAAAATGATCAAGCCCTAAAAGCAATTCAAAAAACAATTGAATGTAGTAATGAGGAAGAGGTAACTTTTAAATATATAACAGACCTAAAAGATAGCATTGAATCAGAAATCAATCACGCGAATAATAATGACACAACCGAATCAGAGGATTCTGATGAACCAGATGAAACAAGCGAACCGGTTGACGCGTCTAAATCAGACGAACCTGTTATGACAATGCCTAATATGGAATCAATACTTGAGAATCCAATGATGAAAGATATGCTAGGTAATATGCAATCAAATGGAACCATGCCTGATATGAATAATATGACCGAACAACTTATGCCAATGATGGAGTCAATGATGGGTAATCCAAAGATAAAAGGTATGTTAGATAATAAATCATTTCAAGAAAAGATTTTACAAAATCAATCAAATCCACTTGCAATGTTAGGGGATCCTGATATGAAAGATATTATGGCCGAAATGATGAAAGGGATGATGAATAAATAAAATAATAGCACTACGTGACTTATTTTAATGATGTTATTCATAAAAAAGCATATTTGTATATTTAGTTTTAAAAATAATTGTTTATTATTCAAGTTTACATGTACAAATTTTTTAAAATTCGTAATATATTATATATATATATATAATATAATATGAATAACGATCTTGTATTTAATGATATTAACATGGATGCATATAATGCTTTATGTGGTTATGAAAATATATCAAGTGTAGTATATAATAGATTGCTATCCGATGCAATGGAATTATATAGAAATAATAAATCATTGGACAATATGGATTATACAAAAGTTAAAGATATGACAAAGTCTGATATATTAGTTGGTGCATATGAATTTTTAAAATATAAATGGTTGGAAAATATAGAATCATATTCAGTATTAACAGATAAAAATGCACGTATAATTGATGGAACAAATCGTTATTTTGGTCAAGTATTATCAATATTAAATATTCCTATTATTATTAACTGGTTATATTCTTTAAATAATAGCCATGGTTCGGTACAAATAGGATTTAAAACACCAGAAGCTATTTTAATAAAATTATTTATTAGAGGAAAAACATGCGACGATATTTGTAGAGCTTCCTATATTTCAAATGATTTTACTTATTTTTTTGAAAGTTTAAAGAAATTATCAATGAAATTAGAACATTTTGATTATTGGATTGAGGATGATAGAAGTAAAACAAATTGGAATGCAATAAAGATATATCTGATGTCTACTGAAAAAACTATATATGGTAAAACAATAGCTGTAGAATTACAACTAATAAGTCCTCAAATGTTTATTATAAAAAATCAAAGTACAAATCATAAAAGTTATGAACGTTTAAGATTAGCTCGAGATTTAAACGTATTAGATATATATAAATCTTTAGATTATGATTTTAATGATATGTGTAATAATTTGAAATTAAACGATAATATGATAGAACTTATGGAAACTGTTTTAAGCTTGGGTAATTTTATAGAAACTCCAGGGAAATTTGTGAATGATAATTCTGATAATATTCATGAAATTGGTACATATCATCAAAATTCATCTGTATTTTTAGATGAATTGGATAATAACCTATTAATATTTGGTAGTTATCAAAAAACTCCTGAAACTAAATTTCAAATAGTTAATAAAAAATTACTATGTGTTGGTTCATGTAATCATTATTTAACTAAACAAAGAATAAAGTTATGTCCATTAAAAATAATAATTAAATTTATAGGTGATAGTATTCTATTACAATTATCGCCAAGTAAAGATTGTGGATGGTGTAAAATACATAAAGGACAAACAATTGCTTTTAACAAAAATAAACAAATATGGATTCGTAATAAAATTTTTGCTGATAATATATATTTTAATAAAGACATAGAATATTTAATTAATGAAAATGTGAATGCGAATGCGACTCATGAACTTATTATCAAAATAAATAATAATAAAACATCTTATGAAATTGATGGAAAATCAATATTATCAAATATTAGTTTAGATGGAGCAGAAATAATAGATCAGGGGTATTTTCATTTTGGATTATGTTGTTGGGATGAAGATCTACTTGCAACTATATTAAGTATTGAAATTACACCTTTGAAGAATTAAAAAATTATTTTTTATAGAATCCGATACATTCATCTATAGTTGGTACATCTACTAATTTATCATAAATAATAGTTTCTTTAGATTTTGATTTATTATTAGGATCTTGTATTATATTATTATATTTATGAGATTCATTTATAATAGTAGATGTTATGTATGCAAATCTAAAATAACCAATTACAGGTATAATATTACTTAACCATGATATTCCTAAACCAACAATACTTAATAGTGGATGAAATACACCGATTGCACATAAAGATAACCCGGTTAAAAATAAATAAATATATATATCTGTGGTTGTTGTTTTAGAACGCGCTGATGGACGACGTATGTCTTTTATTACAAAAACAACAGCTAATATAATTCCACCCATCATTCCCAAATAACTTATTTCATCCATATCAATTAATACAGTACTTGTCATTAATAACATTATCATAAATAGCGGCGCAATCATCTTAAAAAAAGACTCTAATACCGGTTCATATAAATAAAAACCTATTTCTACAACCGGTGCATATTCGATATTTTTAGACTCATCTTCTTTTGATTTTTCATCAGGTACCGAATAAATAAACGGTATGGGTGTCAAAATATCATAAGATTTAGTTTTATCAATTGCATCTAATAAATTACTATAATCGGGATCAGAACCAATTGCATTTCTATCTTTATTATTTACACGAATTAAATTTTGATAAGTACCTTTATCTTGATAAACATATGATGGTCTTAATGTCACATGTGAATTATCTTCTTTATCTACTTGTTTTGATGTTAATTCGATTTTAACCGATGCTTTATATAAACGGAAAGGAAAATTATTTAATATTATATTAACTTCTAATGGTAATTTCATGGCATTTGTAGTAACAGTTGCTCTATTAAAATCAGTTGAATTAATAACTGGTACTGTTTTTGTTTTTCGTTCCATAATATAATCGTCAGTTGATGCATCATCATTTATTCTATATTTAAATTGTAAATTACTTAACGAGTCTTCGTATTTTACAGGAATCAAACATTTTTGAATACCGGTTACTATTAATTGAACACGATCTTCATTATCTATAATAGATTTAATAACAAATGTATGATAAACTAAACTATTAATATTTATATCTGAAAATTTTTTATCAGGTAATATATTTATACTATCAGGATCAATAGCTAATTGATTCATTAATTACAAGTGTTATATTACTTTATATCATTTAGTTAGTGCTACTATTCACATAATTCATATGTGAATTATGTGAACTATCTGTTAAAAAGTTTCTACTATATCAATAATTTCTTCTATTGGTTTATTAATCATATTTTCATTTGTTGATTTTTTAAGAATATCTCTAATATTAATAGAACTTTTGTTAGTTGTATAGAAGAAACCTTTTTCTTTAGTTTCTACTTTATTCGATTTATTAGTAGATATACATCTTTTAATAGGTGGGAAACCGCCGTTTGGTAACATATATATAATATTACATAATATAAATATAATAATTATATTTATATTATTTATATTATATTTATATTATATATTTAATCAAATTTTACGGTTAGATTATCTTTACTGCCTTTATTAGTATTTACAGTAAGGATAGCAGATTCTGTTATATTTTGAATAGGTGTATCATCATTATCTAATATATACATATGATTGATATTACAACAGAACCCTTTATTATCACATGTATATTTTATATATTGGTTGTTTCTAATTTCTGATACATAATTTTCGTATAGTAGTCTATGAAGTGCTACCTTCCTTTGGCGAAAGTAAAAATTAATATATTTAGATTTATTATTATTATTTTTATTTGTAATATATCCTCCCCATAGAGAGCAGGTATCTTTATTAAATATACTAGTATTTAGATTTTTAGATATTCTTTTAATATCATGAAGAGTTAATTTACGAACTTCTTTGCATGTAACAATTTGTTTTTTTATTAATTCTTGGAATACCAAATCATTATTTCCATCCATACTTAATAAACTATATATTTTATTTATTTCGAGAAAATATAATAAAATTATATATACAAACGCATCTTTATAATATTATAATACTAAATAATGCTTCGTTGTATTCATTAAATAATTTTATTATAAATAGAATATATCTTGTATGGAATATTGTTTTGTCCTTCATAATCAAATTTAATTTTAATAGTGTCTTGTATTTTTTCAAATTTATTAATATTACTTTTACTATTTTCAACACTACCTTTTTCAAAGAGAAACTGTACTTGATTATAATTATCGTAAACAATAATAGGATACTCAAATATAAAACTTAATATTAGTAATTCTATAATACCAGATGTATTTATACTTGTTTTTCTGAATTTGTTAATAGCTGATTCAAAAAAGTCATCTTTATCTTTAAAATATTCACCTAAACTGCTTGCAAATTCCTTATTTTTACTATTTAATAAAATAAAATCTATAATTTGAGCTTTTAATAGATATGTAATCTGTGTTTGCAAATCAGATATAAATCCAAGATTCCTTGATTCAATATCATATAATTTATTATTTATCCAATATAAACTATTTACATATGCTCTAATTACAGAATCCATATTCTGCATAATCGGTTGAATTAATATTTCACCCAATTCAATTAATTCAGGATAATCTTCCTCAATGTTAATATCATCCTTTCTAGATAATTTTTTTCTACCAACAATTGGTGTTTTTTCTTTACCAAAAATTTCTGACATAATCTTCTTAATATTAAAATTTGATGTTTTGATAATTTTTTGATTTGAACGTGTTGTATATAAATTATAATCTACTATATCCGAAACAAAATAATTATTTTCTTGGATCAGTTCTTTAAACTGAATGTTATTTAATATCATTTCTTCAATCACCTTATTAATAAACTCTAATGCTTGATCATATTTTAACTGTAACTTGCAATCATTTGTTGCCCACATACAATGATTATTTAGATTACATTTATCTTTTGTTTTATTAACTTTACAATAATCTCTAATATTTTGAACCACATACTCTGTTAAATCCGGTACTTTATCAACTATTTCGAACATATCATTTTGATTAGATCTAGACCCATTAATTTTCTTTGATAATTGGGCAAGTAATATCTTCCTTAATTCATTCTTCCTCTGATCTTTCTTAATATCTTTATTTCTAACTATTTTGATAATATTTTCTTTAATCTCTTTATTATTATCGAAAAATAAACTTAATTCCAATCTAAATAGATTATATGATTCAGATTTATATTTTTGTATATTAACTTTATTATTAATATCATTAAATGTTGTTACATTATTCATTATTTTGTTGTCAATATCATTTTCACGAGTTTTTTGAGTGTATTTTAATCCCATTTTTGTTATTTCTTTGATGCTAATTTTTTCTACTTTTACGGGAATACTAAACCCATTTTCTAATGATAACGATATAACTTCAAGATTACCTTTCTTGTCCATATCTTTGTAAAATACTAATTTTGGTTTATAATTTAAGTTTATCTTTTGATCAATCTCTTTAATCTTCTTAAATGTATCTGATAATTTTTTAACAATGAAAATATCATTATAAGTATCGATTGGATACTTATATAAAGCACCACTTGGTTTAATTGGTAATAACGTCTTATCTTCTAGTTTTAAATATCTTACTTTATTTCTATTATCTACTAGTTGGGTTACTATTTTATACTTATTTTTTTCCAAGATTTGTGTGATATTCTTATTTATATAGAGTGTTGATTGTTCAATATCATTAATTATATTATTTACACAACTCTTATTAAAATAATTTTGTAATTCACTAAATGTATTCTCATCTACTTTTTTATTATAAACCTTTGTTAAAATAATCTTTTTATCTTTTTTACCATCTTTCTTTAATTTATAAATAGGAAAGTAATATTTACCTTCCTTAACTAGAATAATATATGGTTTATCCTCGTTTACCATATAGTAATTTTCAGGATTTAGACAATTTATAAAATATCTATCAATAAAAGTATCTTTTTCTAAAGTTTTCTTAATAATTTTAGTTCTTTTTTCTAATATATAAACAAATATACCTTTTGGATCAATAACACCTGGTATTGATAATAGTTCACCTATAATATCATATTCTAAATAATTGCTATTCTTTATAGAATCTATAAATTTTGATCGTGTACCAAAAGCTGTTTTAATATCACCATTGTTTAAAAATGTAAAATATCTATCATTTTTATCATTCTCTATAAATGATATCATCTTTTTCTTTATTTCTTCAATTGGTATAGAGTAAATATTACCAATTGCTGCTAAATAATTATGTGTTTCATCTTTAACCGTATATTTAAAAAAATAACCGCTCTTTGAATCAGTTAAATAATGATTCTTAATGATATGATCATTTTTCCATAATTTATTAAAAAAGTAATCCAAGTATTTAGGTAAATAAATAAATCTACCTTCTTGAATCTTATTTGTATCTTGTAAAATATAAATTTTATCACCTAATTCACTTCCATCTATCTTTTCTACTTTTTCATCTGCCTCTTTATTACCTATGCATTTTAGGAAATAATTCTTCTTTTTCTTATTATCTGATAATAATTGATCCTTCTTGAAACAACACGGTGCACATAGATTTGCTGGATTATTACCTCTTGATAAAAATCCAATGTACATGTGATTTTTATTTTCATCTGGTTCACATGTAAAATAATTATATTTACCATCATCAATTGGTAATTTAACGGCCTTTAAAATTATCTTATGTACTTTACCTCTTATTTTAACTTCAACCTCTTTTTCATAAAATTCATCGTTTTTATTAAGCTTGTAACCCATTTTTAGTAACTTGTCTATATGTTCATCTGAAGTAATACCAGGTCTTCTTTTTTTATCATTACCACTATTTTGACAATTACGGGTCCATTGATTCTGTCCTTCTTGTGGTCTATAACCAAGTCTTGTTTTATCCATTGATGTAATTTGTTTAACATTCTTAATAGTTGATTCGTAATCAACAATGTCAATAACTCGGTTTCGTCTTCTTGCTACTTTGTGTAATTGCAATAGTTGGGTTTTTAACTTTTGATATTTACTTTTCTTATATAAATAAGTCTCTGCATACAAGAAGATTAAAATCTTCATGAATTCTACCATTTCTTCTAATTGTTCTTTATTTCTAGCACCTGTAATACGTATCTTATATCTATCAGCATCTCTACCTTGAATATCTATTCCAATACCTGGTGGTTTAGATTTAGGCATAGATTTGAGAGTCTTTAATACTTTTTTTGATTTTTTAATTACTTTACTATATTTATCTTTCACATAATCTAACTCTTTTGCAGCTAAATCAGAAGTTATATTAAATTGTTTAGCTATCTCATCAATTAAATCTCTATCCGAAAGTTCATAGTTTCTTAAAAAATACAGAATTCTTAAATGCATTCTTGTTCGATTTTCATAATTAGAGAGTCTCTTGTATCTTAAATATGTACCATATTTGGAAGTTTTATTTTCAGGGATACCTTTTTTTGATACTCTCTTTTTAGGTTCAATAACTAATGATATATATGGGAAGAATAATCGACTAAATTCTGATAAATCATTGTGGTTAATCTTAAAGTTTTCTGGTAATCTGAATTTCTGAATTGTATTTATAAATGCATATTTAAATCTTTCATTTACTGGTGGAACTATCTTAATCTTCTTATTCTCACTATTAATTTTATTTATTAATTCTCTTACATAATTGTATGAATTATTAATATCATCAACAGTAGCTTGATTTCCTTCTTTCCATGTAATTTTATACTCAATTCGCCCATTTTCTAAAAAGTTAATTGATATAAATTTATCATTTGGTAACTTAATTCTAAAATATAACCCATATGGTGAAGTTTCAAACCATTTAGTTAATAATTCTTGATTTTTTAATATTTCTGATTCAGTAAAAAACTTGTACGTAACTTGACTGTCTTGGGACATTAGTTGAATAAATGGATATTTATCATCAACCAAAAAATTATCAAATATTCTATATAAATTAAATTTAGTATCAGAAATAGTTCCGGTTATATTCTTTTGATCTAAAATATTAACATGAATAATTGATTGAATTATGTAGTTTGGAAAAAATAATTTATCATATTTATTTTTATCACTTAATACCTCATTTCTGGCAAGTTCAACACTTTTATATATCTCAGTTTCTATTTTCATATCATTATTTATTGATATATATTGATTCACATTGTATTCTAATTCTTTTGAATTTTTACCATTTAAATGTTGAATAACCTTTTCTAATCTTTCATAATTAATTAGTGGGAAATAAATATTTATATAAACATCATATAAATTCTTCATTTTTTCATTATCTGGATTATAATTTACACCTAAATCATTTAATATATCTAACATGAATATTTCATTATTGGTTGTGTAATCAGAATAATCTCTTAAAATTAGATTCTCATCATCCTCTCTTTTAATTTTATAACCAAAACTATCTCTCAAATAATTTAAATTATCTCTTAAATTTTCATATACTTTAATATTTTCATTTGGTTTAATATCAATTTGTAATAATTCATTTCTTCTAATCCATTTTTGACCCAACATGATTCTATCTATTTTATTATTTAATGTATACTCAGTCCAAAAGTATTGGTACTCAGGTAAGAATTTAAAATCTTTTCCAAATTTAGGATTTAATGGTATAGACGTTGAAATTTTATTTCTAATATTTTTTATAGTATCATCACTAAATATGTATTGATTAGTTATATATATTTTATTAAATACCTGATCATATACAGAATCATAGTTATTATTATCCATTGAATCATCATAACTTGATTCTATTTTTGATGCATTTTTTTCCCAATTTTTATCATTAATTGCTTGACTAATCAACTTTGATGTTTCTTTAATTTCTTTATTATTCTCAACGTCTGTCATAGAATAAAGTTTCATTAATTCGTCCAAGTTAAAGTCTTCAATAACTTCATCATCTAGATCTTCAATAGTCTCCAACTCTTGTTCTTCATCATCATCTTCCTTTTTAATTATTTCATCAATATTATCGCTATCAACATCGGTACCGCCTAATTGTTGTGAAGTTTGTTCTGAAGTTTCTTCTTGTTCAATGTCATCTCTATATGTTTTAAAGTTAATATCTTTCTTAATTGCAAGATTCTTAATTTTATTTCTTGACAACAGAATCTGTTGATAGTTACTCGAGAAAGAGAATGGTATCTTCTTTTCAAATAGATTCTTAATATTTATATTAATATTAGTGTCATACCATTCTTTACCTAACTTGTTAACTAACGCACTTTTCAGTGATGAATTTAAATTAATTTTCTTTATATAGTGACTAATATGGTCTAGTGTAAAGAAATTATTATACCATTTATTACCATATGCATCTTCTAATAATTTAATATTTGATTTAGATATAGTAATCAATGTATTATAAAAATCTTTCTTTTGGAAGGAATTTAAAATTTTCATAATAGATTCTTCTACGAGTGGACCCACAAATATATAAATCTGATATTGAATCCTACCATTATTGTTTTTAAATTTATGAATTATTTTATACGGATTTTTCATTTATAATATAATTTAGAGAAAATTATTTGTCTAATTATAATTAAACAATTAATTTCACACAATATTACATAAAGTTTTAGTAATATAATTATATTTTTTGTGATATTCAATAAATTACTTTGTGAAACATTAAATAGTTTCATTATAAGTATATAGATTGGTTACACTGACCCATAAAAGGAAGAAAAGTTATACTTTTCTTTCTTTTATTACAATTGCATGCCCTCAATGTTTGAATAACTGAATAGTTGTTAACTTAATTTTCTCTAAATTATACTTGAAGATAGAACCATACCACAATATTCAACCGGATTGGAATCATAATCGTCATATTTATAAATACCAATTTTAATTGACTCTTTCGTATAATATTCAAATATTTTACTGAATAACACTGTATGTCCTATTTCATGACAACCAACATGTGCCATTTCATGAATTGCTACATACATTAGCAAGTTTAATGTATGTAATTCTCCACTTTTTCTACTTTTTAGACAAAATACAACTTCTTCACCTTTATTTACACTATAAGATGTATATTCAGATTTAGGTGCATTTTCATATATATTTGTTCTTGTTTCATTTAAATTTTTTTCAAGTAATATAATTGATTCTTTTAATTCACTATCTGTACATGTATCGATATTTTTAATTAAATGATTTCTTAATTTATACATACTTGTTATTATATCTGATAATAAATTAGCAGATGCATTCTTCAACTTATCATCATGAACTAAAAATTTATGTCCGGAATTATTAGCTTCAATTAAAACTAATTTATTCTTATTCATAAATAAAAATATATAAATAAAAAGTATTAGTATAGAAATAATTAAACTTTCTTTCATGAGTTATATATATATAGAAATTATAAAATTAATGATATAAATATATTGTCACGCAAAAATATAATAAAAAATTTTAAAAATATATTTAAATTTTTTATTATAGTTCTTATAGTTATTGTAGTTATTGTCAAAACATCTTTTCTAATAGTTAATATAATGGGAATTTCTCAATCTAAAAATAATTCAGATTCAATTAATTGGGACAATATTAATACAGAATCAATGAGTTCTACGCTACCTGCTTTAAAAAAAATATCAAAGGATGCAGAACAATTAATTTCAAAACTTGACATTACACAAAATATTAATATGAATGATACTGATTCTGATAGTGAAAATCTTTTTTCATGGATAAGTAACATTGATAAACCTGATAATACAAATAATAATGAATTTTCAGATACATCTGCTTTCATTAGTTCTGATATGTATAAATATTTAATGAATAACTCTGACAAAGACGATACCAGTTCTCATATGGGACAAGTAGGTGGTGCTATTAATGAGGATAGCTCAACTAGCTCAACATCTTCATCTGTTCGCAAAGGTTCCAAAGGCACCAAAAGTACCAAAGGTGCCAAAAAATCTAATAAAAGAAATAATAGAAGAGTAACTGAAAGTTCATCAGTATTATCTGGAGGTAACCTTTCATATTTATCATCATCTGCTCATACTTCTGAAAACAGAAAACAGTCTTCTTCTGCCGATTCTGTTAATGAAACTTCTGTATCTATTGGTAATAACCAAATGTTAACTTCAAGTATCGCAACATCAGATATTAACATGATATCATCTGATAGTAACTAAATACATTTAATTGCTTGTTACGCAGCAAATATAAAAAGGTTGAAATTTTACCCTCCATCAAAAATAACTGATGGATTAAAATATAAATATATACACAAGCCCTGATAGTGTAAATGGAGAACACATTAGATTACGACTCTTTTAATCCAGGTTCGAGTCCTGGTCGGGGTGCTTAGCAGAGTGGCGCAGAGGTAGCGCGTCGGGCCCATAACCCGAAGGTCCTAGGTTCGATCCCTAGTTCTGCTATTAACAATACTATGTAAAGTAAAAAAGAAATTAACAGTAGATTATAAAAATTATATTCATTATTATATAATGAATATAATTACTTAAAATAATATAATTTGGAAATAATAAAATAAATTCCAAAAACAACATATAAATAAATTGACGTTTAAATATATTCACTCACCTTCTGCAAAAAGCTTAAGCGAAATAGATAGTTTCTTTTTGCTTCGCAATGACAGAAGCTTATATATCAAAATTATAATAATTAATATGAAGAAATTTTAAATTTTTTTATTTTATCCGCAGTTCTTGTACTTGTTAATTCATTATTTTTTACTATTAATTGAATATCTTCTCTACATAATGGACATAATGATTGACCAGTATTTTCTATACTTTTTACTAAACATTTCCTATGAAATAAATGACCACATTTTATGTTAGGTGTAGATGATTCTATATTATCTAAACATATTGAGCATTTATCTATTTCTTTTAAATATATATATCTTAATTTTCTTACAACAACATCTATTGGGTATTCAGGATTTGTTGTAATCCACTCATCTCCACAAAATGCTATCATTTGAGGACAATCAGATATATCTATTTTATCTTTTGTCATTATTTGATTACTTATTAATGAATAAAATACTAATATTCCTTTAAAATTTTCTTCATTTCTTTCTATACATACCAAAAAATTATTATTACTTACTATTTTATATAGTTTCTCTGTAAATATTAATATATTTTCTAATAACATATTATCATTATTTTTAGGGAATTTACTTGTTATATTACTTATAATTATATTATTAGAAGTATTATCTATTGAAGATATAAATTTATGTTTTATATTATTAAAATTATATTCAGATATTTTATCTGATTTGAAATAAGATATTTCTTTTTCATTCATTTATATATAATATTTTTTATTATTATTATTAATATTCAATTTCTTTGAAAATTAAGAAATCTATCAATTATTTTATAGTTTAATATAATGAATCACGCAAATGCGAAAGATAATTATATCTACAAATATCAAAAATATAAAAAAAAATATATACTATTAAAAGAACAATTAGGTGGTAATAAAAATATTACTATACATATTCAACCTAGAAAATATCATAGTAATATAGGGTCATTTAATGTTATATCTAATTATATGAAAACTAGCACTAAAAAATATTTAAATTGGGAACTATTAAACATTATTAAAGAGTCATCACCATCCGAGTATAACGATGAAAATATAAATAATGATGAATATAAATTATTTCCGACCGAAGAATTCTTAAATTCAAAGTGGAGTTTTTTAAGTGAATTAATCCAACAATATGATACTTACTTTAACTCAAGTAAATGGTTTGATGATAAACCAGCACAAGATATATTTGATAGCAATATAATGTATCCTGTAATTTTACAAAAAATAGTTATTACAGATACATCTGCTAAATTTTGTATCATTGGAGATATACACACTAGTTTACATAGTCTAATATCTGTTATGGAGAATATTAAAGATGATTATTTTGAAGGTGATGGAAATGATATGATATTAAAGAAAAATAGATATATTATTTTCTTAGGTGATGTTGTAGACAGAGGTCCATATAACATGGAAGTATTATTTATAGTTCTATCATTAAAAAATAGAAACTTTGACAATGT
>Ga0233449_1000850_pt1 | contig 32028 bp, 49 predicted proteins | sample SI_124_October20_FD_183012 | JGI IMG/M metagenome (GOLD analysis project Ga0233449, IMG submission 183012) | Seawater microbial communities from Saanich Inlet, British Columbia, Canada - SI_124_October2016_200_MG | ecosystem: Environmental > Aquatic > Marine > Inlet | place: Canada: British... | reverse complement strand
CCTAAAGCTTTAATTATGCGTAACAACAAAGAGGAGAGGCAGACAAAATGAATGCCTTAATGTTAGAACTGACCCCTAAAGCTGACCCCTAAAGCTTCCACTAAAGCCCCCAACCAAAAAAGCCACCCCGAAGGGTGGCTTTTTCAGATCACAAAGATCTGCTTTTAAATCAAACGCAAGGTTCGATTAGAAAGAGTGCTGCAGACCAAAGGAGGTAGTGTCTCCAGCAGCTACATCAGTATTATAGAACTGCACGTAAGCTGCCGTAGTCTTGCTGAAAGAGTGCTGAAGCTCAATAACATTACTATTGGTGTCCGTTACAGTTGCACCGGCGCTAGTCTCATTATCATTCCAACCTACAACAACCTTATTGTTACCCATATTGTAGGTTACAGCAATAGAAGTATCGTCCTCATCTGCCTTGCCCGCAGTATCATAACTAGTCATCTGCTGTGTTGCAGCAACTGTTAGATCACCCGCCGCATAGGAAGCACCGATACTTGTGCTGTCTCCGCTATCAAATGCAGCAGTAGCCGCAGTAGCCGCAGTAGCCGCACGCTTATCATTCTCAAATGCAACATTCACAGAGAGAGGGCCATTCGAGTACATCAGACCTAAATCTACCGCATCAAAGGCATCCTGATCACCACCAGAGGCTGACAGCGCATAACCAGCAACACCAACAGTCAGACCACTGAATGATGGAGAAACATAAGCAATCGCGCCTTCGTTACGGCCCAAGTTAGCACCAATCTCTACACCATTCGCGCCCATAGTCTTATCAGTCATAGACATAACCTTAGACTCTGTGAAGTCCTCAACCTTACCCATGATCAGGGTACCAGCACCGCTCTTCAGGCCTACCAGTTGGTCATACTGCTGCGCGCCTGCCCCTGATCTCAGACCAATCTCTTCTTGGAACTTAAAGAATCCACTCATGCCATTACCCAAGTCCTCAGAACCAGAGACCGTCAGACGAACATCAGACCAACCACTCCACTCACCAGCCTCATTCTTACGTTGCTGCTGCTCAACCTTACCACCAACAGTAACATCAGCCATAGCTGAACCAGTAACAGCTGCCATAGCTACAGCAATAATCGCCTTCTTAAACATAATTATATATCCTAAAAAAAGTAGTTAAAAAATCATTCAACCCAGAATTCCCGAGTCAGTGAAGCCCATTATACACACTAAAAAACAAAACGCAACAACTTTTTTCAAAAAAATACGGTGTTGTATTTTTTATACACTACAAAACCAATAGCGCATTGCTATACTCACCATTACCCAAACCAACCGCTCATCATGAATTTTGAGATCATCAGCCCCATCGAACAGATTGAAACCTTTGCCCGGGGATCAGCGATTCGAGAAATTGCCCGACTACGAAAAATCTATGGCAATGGAAAATGGCGAAAATGCAAAGGACTTACAACCATCAAACTATCAGACGGAACGATACTTGATGCAGAATTACATTGGTATGAAGCGTCAGGTATAGGGAAATTTGAACACAAGATCAAACACTATCTTTAGAGCCGAGAATCACCATGCATAAATTTGCAATCTGCCTAGACAACTCCGAGTACCCTACATCACTGGACAAACGCAAACTATATGAGATCCTGCCTGATCCTGAGGCCGCTAAACACCATCAGCTTCGAGCAATTGATGAATCTGGGGAAGACTACCTGTTTCCTGATCATATTTTTTTGGAAATCCCACTTTCTGAGCAGGTTGAAAAAAGAGTGTTGCTGGCCGCCTGAAAATGAAAATTTACTATGACAACGAAACCGACTCACTCTATATGGAAATGGGAAAAGGAGAACCCGATGGCGTCGTTGAGCTGGCTGATGGCATCAATCTGGATACCACACCAGACGGGCATCTGATTGGCCTGGAAATTTTAGACGCCTCAAGCAAGATCGATCTATCAACTATTATGAGCTACACACTGGATCTCGGCAACACACAGATAAAGCATACCGACAACAGAACTGCTGCATGAGGCGCACAACAACTCTGGAATAACCCGGAATTGATTAGGCTAGAGGCGAACTCTGAGACAGAACCGCGATTCTTTGCAATTGGCAAAATAGGGAAAAAGCACGAAAGAACGAGATTCAATACTATGAAAGCTGAAGCGATTGATAATCTGGTAGATGAAGGTGAAGTCGATGTAATGGAACTCGCTGACCTGAAGTCAGCACATCGCCTTAAACAGAACCGCGTCAATGTCGACTTCCCCCCCAATGGGTGGTCAACTCCCTAGATAAAGAGGCTGCCCGAGCTGGGGTAACCCGCCAATCCATTATAAAGATGTGGCTGGTTGAACGCTTGGAGGCTTCTCATTGCTGAGCCTCCTTGCACCTCTAAATCACTCAGAGGGCCTAACAATAAAGCACGGCTTGACAAACAGAAATACACAAACTACAGTCAAACGCCATGACTGCAATTACTTTTGACACCCTCAAATTCAGTAAACGCCTTATCAAAGCAGGGGCTGCCCCTGAACTTGCTGACGCACTTGCAGAGGCGCAGAAAGACTCCCTCTCAGGGATTCTTGACACTCAACTTGCCAGCAAAAAAGACATCACCCAAATCGATAAACGCTTAGCCGTTGTCGAAACAGAACTGTCCAGCGTCAAATGGATGGTTGGCTCCATTGGAATAGGCGTTCTCCTTCTTGTTGTGAAGACTTTTCTTCCATAGATCACCCACCACCCCACTTCCATGTTTATTATGCTGAATACAGAGCTACCGTAGACATCCGCACCTGCGAAATCCTTCAAGGCAATTTACCAAACAAGCGTTTTCTAGGTAGTCTTTAGTAGTCTTTAGGGTCAGTCTTTAGGGTCAGTTCTAACATAACAACAAACATTTGACTTAACCAACCATCAAGCGTAAAGTTTTTAATATTACGCACCAGAAAAAACAGAAGACAAACAATGCCTGCTATCTCAAGCTTCTACGGACTAATCATCTACATGTATTTCATGGACAACAGGCAACACAATGCACCCCATATCCATGTTAAATACCAAAACCATGAGGCAGTAATCTCCATACCCGATGGCGACACACTGGATGGCAACCTCCCGCCCGCTAAAATGAAACTGCTTCAAGCATGGATAGAAATTCACAAAGATGAACTAATTGCGGACTGGGAACTGGCTATCACAGGAGAGCAACCCTATAAAATAGAGCCTCTAAGGTAAAACATGAACCCACGCGTACAATCAGTATCCACCACCCACCCACGCCTACTTCGCCTCACCTTCACTAACGGCGAAGAAGGCGTCTATGACTGCACTTCACTGCTCAATTTTGGTGTTTTTAAAGAACTACGTGACAGCCACTATTTTGATCAGGCCTCTGTTATGGATGGAACTGTGACATGGCCCCATGAGCAAGACATTTGTCCAGACACTTTATATATTGACTCCATTAAGATTAAGTCATGAAGAGCATCCGTAGATAGAGTTAAAGGAACCCCCACTTTTAAGGAGTTTTCAGGGTCAGTTCAGCTTTTCAGGGTCAGTTCTAACATAAATACACTCAACTTGACAACCGTACCAACACAAACTAGAGTCAAGAGATCATGCACGCATTTACTTTTGACACCCTAAAGTTCAGCAAACACCTCACCGGAACCGAACCCTAAACAATTAGAACAAACTTACCATGCCCACAATCTCAATGTTCTACGGCATCATCATCCGAATGTATTTTGCCCCCGAAGAGCACCCACCACCCCACTTCCATGTTTATTATGCTGAATACAGAGCCACCGTAGACATCCGCACCTGCGAAATCCTTCAAGGCAATTTACCAAACAAGCAGTCAAAACTAGCACTGGCTTGGGCAGAGCTTCATCAAGAGGAGCTTATGGCTGACTGGGAACTACTAATGAATAACGAAGAACCCTTTAAAATTCAACCCCTTCAGTAAAGGAATAAATTATGTACCCCGCAGTCAAGCAAGTCACTGCCAACAGACACTATCAACTCACCATTGACTTTGAAAACGGCGAACAAGGCTCCCTTGACATGACCCCCTATCTGGAGTTTGGAATCTTCAAAAGACTAAAGGACCCCGCCGCATTTAAGCAGGTTCATATTGCTTTTGACACAATAGAATGGGAATCAGGCGTAGACCTTGATCCAGAGTTTGTATATTCCATATGCACCGGCCTCTTCAATAAAGAAAAGAAGTAGCGGGGCTTTCAGGGCTTCCACAGAGCTCCGCACAGAGCTCCGGGGTCACACAGAGCTCCGGGGTCAGTTCTAACATTAACACACTTAGCTTGACAACCTAACCTAACCCACCTACAGTCCAACCTAATGCGCACTTCAACCCAAACAAAAGGACTCCGCTCATGAGCATTATGGTCGCTGAACTCTATGATGCACTGATCGATGCAGGCGCCTCTGAAGAAAAAGCACGCACCGCTGCTCGCGCAATGGCTGACTACAACAGCCGCTTCGACCAAATTGATCAGAAATTAGCAGAAATTAACGGAAAAATTAACCTCATACAGTGGATGCTGGCCCTTGTGATCGTGGCTAGCGTTACCCCCACTCTGAAGGCGCTATTTAACTAGCCCTCTAGGTTATCGGCCGGGCTTTTCAGGGTCGGCTTTTCAGGGTCAGTTCTAAGATTAAAACACGCAACCTGACAAAACCATAAACGCATACTACATTCCCCAACTATGACAGCAATCGCCTTCGATACCCTAAAGTTCTCAGAACGCCTTACAAAAGCTGGCGCACCTGAAGCACAGGCCAAGGCTGAAGCTGAGGCCATCCGTGATGCCTTGCAAACTTCTGACCTAGTAACACGCAAATACTTTGACCCACGCTTAAGAACAGAACTAGAGACTGCAAAGTCTGACATCATCAAATGGATTGCAGGACTCGCCTTTGTTCAGATAGCCCTATCGGTCGCACTCCTGCTGAAATAACTCAAGCACTTCACTTCAAGCTCAGGCCTGCGTAAAAGCAGGGAATTGAAGACCCAGATGTAAAAGCTACCCTCCCACCTTCAACAACAACACATGATCAGCCTCAATTCCCTCTTTAAAATAGTCAGGCACCATATCCCAATCAAGCACTTGAACCAAAATAGGGAGCACTGAATTTTGAAGTGCACAACGAAATGCGGTTAATGCCTCAGAAGATAACAACCCCCCTTTTGGTGCCTTAATTATCAAGTCCAGATCACTAGCTTCATGGGAGCGCCCCTTAATGCGACTTCCATAAACCCAAACCTCAACACCTTGAGGCAACACACTCTCTGCAATCTGGATAATTGCAGCACGATCTCTCTCCCTAAGCTGAATCATGCTCACACTGCCGAATCACTTGCTCAATAGACTTCGCATCTTCAATAAACTGTGACAACAGGGTCAACGTAGATTCCGCAAACTGCACACCGTAATCATGCTATGGTGGAGGAGTTAAACATCAGGTTATGCGCCCCACCCCCATCCCAACCTTCCCCCTCAAATGGGGAAGGAGCCAAAAGCAGTGCCATAATGAGAACTGCTGCTGGTGTGCTCTTTTCCAGTGCTTCAAAGGCGTACTCTAGCGTTGCTATGCAACGCCGCAAAAAAGTGGTGTCAATATTCATCCGTACCCCCCTATCTCGCATAAAGATACAACGAAAAAGGCCTATCAGCAATAAGCAGATAGGCCTTTAGTATATGGTAGCTACGGGTAGACTTGAACTACCGACCTCAGCATTATGAGTGCTGCGCTCTAACCAGCTGAGCTACGTAGCCATAAATGAGGTGCGAATTATATAGAAACTAACCCCATACGACAACTTTTTCTACCACCCTTTTTAGACATTAAAGCGGAAGTGGACCACATCGCCATCTTGTACGATGTACTCTTTCCCCTCTAAGCGCAAACGCCCCGCCTCTTTGGCTCCCTGTTCACCCTGATACTCGATAAAGTCATCATAGGCGGTAACCTCTGCGCGGATAAAGCCGCGCTCAAAGTCGGTATGGATTTTACCCGCAGCTTGCGGTGCTGTTGAGCCTTTTTCAAAGGTCCATGCCCGCACCTCTTTGACCCCTGCAGTAAAGTAGGTCTGCAGCCCCAACAGGTGATAACCGGCACGAATCACACGGTTGAGACCCGGCTCTTCCAGACCCATCTCTTCTAGGAACTCTCGCTTCTCGTCCTCTTCCAGCTCAGAGAGCTCTGCCTCAATCGATGCACAGACTGCCACTACCTCCGCGCCTTCAGCGGCAGCAATTTCACTCACTTTGTCGAGAAATGGGTTATTCTCAAAACCATCTTCTGCCACATTGGCAATATACATGGTGGGCTTGATGGTGAGGAAGTGGAGCTCATATAAGCTCTCCAGATCATCTTCACTCAACTCCATAGAGCGGACGGGGTTTCCGCCATCCAGATGATCTCTCACAGACTCTAGGAAGAGCTTCTGCGCGATCGCCTCTTTATTTCCAGAGCGGGTCGTCTTCTCTACACGCGTGATCGCCTTCTCTACCGTCTCCAGATCTGCCAGCGCCAACTCTGTATTGATCACCTCAATATCACTGGCAGGATCGATAGTCCCTGCCACATGAATAACGTTCTCATCCTGAAAGCAGCGCACCACATGGCCAATCGCATCGGTCTCGCGGATATTGGCTAAGAATTTATTGCCCAACCCCTCTCCTTTGGAGGCACCCGCTACCAGCCCGGCGATATCTACAAACTCCATGGTAGTAGCAATCACCTTCTCTGGATCAACAATCTTCTCCAGCGCATCAAGCCGTGGATCAGGCATCGGCACCATCCCCACATTGGGGTCAATGGTACAAAAGGGGTAGTTTTCGGCATCAATACCCGACTCAGTCAGCGCATTGAAGAGGGTTGATTTCCCCACATTAGGTAGACCAACAATTCCACATTTAAATCCCATTCTACTGTTTCCTTACACTTTTCCTCGACTGTGCAGTCGATTCATTGCCTTTGACATTTCACCGGATACGATTAACTCTAGCGAACGCACCGCATCATCCACCGCATCTTCAATCTGCTCACGATCAATTTTGCTGGGGCTCCCCAGCACGTAATCAGCCACCGGACGACCGGACTGTTGTGGCCGTCCAATGCCGATACGCAACCGATGATACTCTTTTCCCAGATGGGAGATGATATCCCGCAAACCATTGTGGCCTGCATGGCCGCCGCCCTGCTTCAGCCGCAGCTGCCCCGGAGGCAGGTCCAGCTCATCATGCGCCACCAGAATCGACTCCACATCCACCTTGTAGTAGCTGGCGAGCGCCACCACTGCCTGACCACTGCGATTCATAAAGGTCGTCGGCTTCAGCAGCCACACCGCACTACCACCTAAGTTGACCTTGCTGACTTCAGCATGAAATTTACTCTCTATGCGGAAGCTGGCCCCCGCCTGACGTGCAATTTCATCCAAAAACCAAAACCCGGCATTATGCCGGGTCGGTTCATACTGGGCCCCGGGGTTACCGAGGCCCACAATCATTGAGATTGACGCACTCATTCAGACGACTGTCTTGCAGAGCTGGCGATGACTACTCAGCAGCAGCCTCTTCACCACCCTCAGCCTCTTCGCCCTCAGTCTCAGCCTCATCATCTTCCTTAGAACCTCGTGTCTTCTGTACAGAAGCCACAGCCTGATCGTGATCATCACCACGACCCAGAGCAACAATGGAGACACCCTCTGGCAGAGCAACCTGCGAAAGGCGAATAGAGTCACCGATCTCCATGCCCGTCAGATCTACTTCCAGATGCTCTGGTAGCTTAGAGGCCAGACAGCTAACCTCAATGTTCGCCATCAAGCGATTCAGTGCGCCACCCATGGTGATACCGGGGGCCGCTTCTTCATTGAGGAAGTGTACGGGTACGCTCATCTTGATCTCATGCTTGCTACTGACGCGCATAAAGTCGACATGCATCACCTTAGCCTTGGATGGGTGACGTTGCAGGTCTTTCAGGACCACACTCTCTTCAGTACCATCGACATTGACTGAGAGGATATGGCTAAAGAACGCCTCATCCTCCAGATTATGCCAGAGGTCATCATGAATCATAGTGATGGAGGTAGGCTCCTTATCATCACCATAGATTACGCCTGGAATACTGCCTGTAAGGCGCATACGACGGGTTGCGGCTTTGCCGAGATCACTACGCAGAGATGCGCTCATTTCAAAATTACTACTCATCTTTTCTCTCCAATACAGCAGCCATCTCAGCCACCAAACACAAAATAAAATTCTTTACCGCACTATTCCATATAGAGCGAACTTACCGATTCACCGGTATACATTCTGCGGATTGTCTCCGCCAACAGCTCCGCTGTTGAGATCTGCCGAATCTGCGGACAGGCCGCTGCTTCGGCGCTCAACGGAATGGTATCCGTTATCACCAACTCATCCAGATCCGAGCCGATAATGTTATCGACCGCTGGCCCCGAGAGCACCGGATGGGTTGAGTACGCACTCACCCGCGCTGCACCATGCTCTTTCAACGCCTTCGCCGCCTTGCAGAGCGTACCTGCAGTATCGACCATATCATCGACCAACACACAGGATTTACCCTCTACCTCACCAATAATGTTCATCACCTTAGCCACATTGGCTGCAGGACGACGCTTATCGATGATCGCCAAATCCAAACCACCCAACAATTTGGCAATCGCTCTGGCACGCACCACACCACCCACATCTGGGGAGACCACAATCAGGTTGGGATACTCGTTACGCCAGATATCCCCCATCAACAACGGGGAGGCGTAGATGTTATCCACCGGAATTCCAAAGAACCCCTGAATCTGATCCGCATGCAGATCAATCGTCAACACGTGATCAACACCTGACTGCGCAATCATATCCGCAACCAGACGCGCCGAAATCGGCACCCGCGCCGAGCGTGGGCGACGATCCTGGCGGGCATACCCAAAGTAGGGAATCACCGCCGTGATCTTGGCTGCAGAAGAGCGCCGCAGCGCATCCGCCATCACCAACAACTCCATCAAATTATCATTGGTTGGCGCACAGGTTGACTGCATCAGGTAAACCTCACGGCCCCGTACATTCTCCTGAATCTCAGCCATGATCTCGCCATCGCTGAAACGCTCCACCAACACTCGACCCAGTTTCAGGTTGAGATGACGCGCCACCTTCTGGGACAGCTCCGGATTGGAGTTGCCACTGAACAGCATGATGTGGTCATGATCATGGTCCTGATGACCGACCCTCGTCTTCTTCCACATGTCTCTGGCTCAAGTCACCATTCAAATGGGTTTGGATACATAGGGAATCGCCCCAGTACCTCAATCTGCCACACCGTTTTTATGCCGTGCAACGCTCAATTTGGTTCGGGTGCATGGATTCGAACCACGATATGCAGAATCAAAATCTGCTGTCCTGCCGTTAGACGACACCCGAATATTCTTTTAACTGCGCCATCAAGGGTGACTTATTCACTCCCTTGACCACAAAACCTTTCCACTGTGTAGGCAGTTGCTCTTTGACTGCTTCCGCAGCTTCGCGATCTTCCATCGCGACAAACAGGCAACTCCCTGTGCCGGTCATCCGTGCCTCCCCAAATTGGGAGAGCCACTGCAGCGCTTTTCCCACTTTGGGATAGCGTGCTACGACTACCGACTCACAATCATTTCTTCCACCGTCTGGCAGAAAGCCGCGTATTTTCGCTTTTGAGGTATTGCGTGTCAATTCTTTAGACTGAAAAATTTCAATTGTTGATACAGCCACCTCAGGAGAAACCACTAAATACCACGGTTCTGGTGGCTTCACGGGGGTCAATTTTTCGCCCACACCCTCCGCCCATGCCGCCAATCCGCGCACGAAAATCGGCACATCTGCGCCCAACTGCACCCCCAATGCTGCCAGCGCATCCTCACTCAATCCTGTATTCCAGAGCTGGTTGAGTGCAACCAGTGTGGTTGCTGCATCAGAGCTACCCCCGCCCAGCCCGCCTCCTGCGGGGATCACCTTCTTCACACGGATCTCCGCACCCCATGGGGTTTCTGTCTGTTGCTGTAGCAGTCGCGCTGCACGCACCACTAAGTCCTGCTCTTCCGGCACACCGGCCAACCCTTGTGGACGGGTTATGACTCCATCTTCCCGCACCACAAAGGTGAGCTGGTCCACCAACTCTATAAATTGAAAGATCGTCTGTAACTCATGGTAGCCATCTTCCCGACGCCCGGTGATATGGAGAAAGAGGTTGAGCTTCGCGGGTGCGGGCCAGTTCATGACTGCAACCTCCATCGGTTCAGGCGAAGCTTGAGACGCACATCGCCCTGCTCCATCACCACAAATGCAGGAAGCTCCATTTGGTTGAGCTGTTGATAGCGGCGGATTTCAATGCGCCATCCTGCCTGTTGTAGTTGCTGTAGGCGGTTGGCCTCATCCAGCACCAGACTCTCTAGCTCAAGCGTAGGATCAGGCAGACCCTTGATCCAATATTGCGCGGCCTCGACCGGAATCTTCCAGCCCGTCACCTCAAACAGCAGTTGTGAGGCTCGGTCTCCTCGATACGACTCTCCAGCGGTTGTTAACTGTGCGCCAGCACCACCCACCAGCAGCTCCACCGCACCAGCACCCAACAGCCCAGAGAGGTTAAATTGCTGCTGCAGTGCGCTTTTGTGCTTCCAACTGAAACCACTCTGCCCCCCCTCTTTACCCATGCGCAGCGCGACACGACCATCGACCTGCCATTGCTGTAGCTGTTGCAGTTGAGCCTTGCGGGTTTCCCAGTCGAGCTGCAGCGCTGCCGTTGTTGAGTGAGGCGGGGCCATACTGCACCCTACCAACAACCACACTGCTACCACTATCGACAGCCGTTGAAGAGAAGATCTCATTCGTGGCACTACTGGTTGTAGCGTTTCAGCGTTTCAGTTACCACTTCATTGTTGGCATCAATCTCACGCGCCAGCTTCCAAGCCGCCTTTGCCCCTTTTTTGTCACCGCTCTCCCAACGCACCTCTCCCAAATGGGCAGCCACCTCTGCATCCTTCTTCACTTTCAAGGCGCGATTCAGAAAATCAAGAGCACTCTCCATCTCCCCCATCTTGTAGAGCACCCAGCCCATGCTGTCCAGCACGTAAAAATCTTCCGGGCGTAGCGCCAACGCCTTCTCTAGGTACCCCTTGGCCTCAGCATAACGCTCTGTACGTAGCGAAAGGGTATAACCCAGCGCATTCCAGGCGTGGTAGTGGCCGGGATTCTTCTTCACAATGGTGTGCAGATCGCGCTCTAGCATCGCTAGATCACCCGAAAGGTCTGCCGCCATAGCGCGAGAGTAGAGCACCTCTTCATTCTCTGGGCTGATCTTCAATGCCTGATCGTAGATTTTGATCGCATCGCTGTAGCGTTTTGCCCCCTCCAGAAGGCCCGCCTCAATCAATAACACCTGCACCTTTTTATTGGGGTCATGAAAACTCATTCCGCGCAGAATCGATAACCCAGAGTCAACATCCTCTTTTGCCATCAGGGTTGCCATCTGCACCCGCGCATTGAGATAGAGCGCCCCTTTACCCACTGAAGCGTAGTGAGCGGTCGCCTCTTTCACGTGCCCCAACCCCTCCTCCATCTCCCCCAGATAGAAGTTGGCCTTGTCACGCTGCCCCGGTAACTCCAACAGGCGTTGTAGGTAGGGGTGTGATTTTTTGTACTGTTTATTACTGAGGTGAATCAGGGAGAGTGAACTGAGGATCTGTGCAGAGCGCGGCTGTAGCTCCAGCGCCTGCTCAAACTGGATCACCGCCTCATAATCACGACGCTGTTTCAACAGTGCCTGTCCATAACGTACCAGTATATCAACATCATTCGGTGCTTCACTCACCGTTTTCTTGAGGAAACGAACCAGTTCGCGACTACGCCCCAGTGACTCCAGCACTGAGACCCGCAGCACCACCGCCTTACCCCAGTGGGATTTGATCTTCAGTGCGCGGTCTACGGCACTTAAAGCAGGCTTAAAGCGCTTCTTACGCGCGTAGTACCAACCTTGCACATACCACGCCTCTGCCGAGTCGGGTTTAGCTTTTACCAGACGCTCCAATAGCGGATCAGCTACTGCCGCATTGGGCTCTTTGCGCAGCTGCTCTGCAACCAACTTAAACCCCTCTAAGCTCCCCTTTTTTAGCTTCAACAGATGCTGAAACTGCTCAAAGGCTTTGTCGGACTGCTCAGATCGCAGATAGAGCGCACCCAAAATTCGATTGGCTTCGATGCTTTCAGGCTCCAGTGTGACCCAGCGTTGCGTGGCCTCTATGGTCTGCAGTACATTTTGGCTATGGATTGAGAGTTTGGCGCCACGCTCAGCGATTGAGGGGTGATCCGTCTGCTGAGTCGCTTCTCGGTAGTAGGCAAAGGCGGCATTGTGGTCACCACTCTGTGCAGCTATCTCAGCCGCCAGAATATTGAACATCAAACTATCACTGGGACGATGCATTACCGCTGCTTTCTCTGTTTCAGGGGGGTGAGTTGCCCCCTCGGAGGAGTCTGCCAAAGTACTGCTCATGGTTGTACAGCCCGCCAAGACTGCCACTATACTGATCATCAAAATCTGCAACATGCTACCTATCTATTTCATATCCATTGTTAAGAAAAGCCCCGCACCATCTTTTGCCACGAGCCATACTGTTCAAGTCTGTTCAAGCGAGAGTATCATGAGAAACCACCCAAAACACCCACATTACACGACGGAAACCACTCTCTTGATGCACACCCAGAACAACTGATCCCGATTGATTCTTGAGTTTTCCAACTAAATCCAGCAAAATCCGAAACCTATATTTAGCACAACCACAGAAAAAGTTCAGCAACATGACTCTGGTCGCATTCGGTATCAACCACAAGACAGCCCCTGTCGATATCAGGGAGAAGGTCTCCTTCTCCCCGGAGAAGATTCCGCACGCACTCAAAGACCTGACCTCCATCAGTGATTTTGAAGAGGCGGCAATACTCTCTACCTGCAACCGCACTGAGGTTTACTGTGGGATGAAGGAGTATAACGAGCACCGTGTTGTCGAATGGCTGAGCGACTTCCATCGCCTAGAGAGCAGCAAGGTCAAGCCCTATACCTACATCCACCCCGATGACAACGCCGTGCGCCACATGCTGCGGGTCGCCAGTGGACTGGACTCACTGGTACTCGGCGAGCCACAAATTTTAGGGCAGATGAAGACCGCCTTCAGTGCCGCCAATGAGGCGGGGACCACAGGCAAGACACTCAATCGTCTTTTCCAACACACCTTTAAATCTGCCAAGCAGGTACGCACCGATACCGCTATCGGCAGCAGTCCAGTCTCGGTTGCCTTTGCAGCCGTCTCCCTCGGCAAACAGATTTTTGGAGACCTCGACGGCAAGACCGTTCTACTCATTGGTGCCGGAGAGACCATTGAGCTGGCTGCACGTCACCTGCATGAGCAGGGCATTGGGCGCATGATTATCGCCAACCGTACGGTAGAGAAAGCACACCATCTTGCAGAGGAGTTTGGTGGCTACGCCATTGCTCTGACTGAGATTAGCAACCATCTGGCTGAGGCTGATATTGTAATCTCCTCGACCGCCAGCCCTCTGCCTATTCTTGGCAAAGGGGCGGTAGAGAGCGCACTCAAGAGTCGTCGCCACCGTCCGATGTTTATGGTTGATATTGCAGTACCCCGAGATATTGAGGCTGAAGTGGATGATTTGGATGATGTCTATCTCTACACCGTAGATGATCTGCAAGAGGTAATTCAGGAGAACATGAAATCTCGTCTGGATGCCGCCAAGCAGGCTGAAGAGATTATCGATACCCAAGTGGTCCACTTTATGGAGTGGATCGACTCTCAAGATTCGGTCTCCACCATTCGCGCTTTCCGTGCTCAGGCGGACCGCACCAAGGCAGAGATGCTGGAGCGCACACGAAAGATGCTGGCTGCTGGTGAAGATCCCAACCACATTTTAGAGGTGCTGGCCCACCAGCTCACTAACAAGCTGATCCACTCCCCCTGTAACCAGCTGCGCAACGCCACCAACGAGCAACGCACCCCACTACTGGACGCAGCCCGTACCCTGTACGACCTCGACAACCATTAGCGTTGCCTAGCCCCCTACTCTCATTTGGTGGTCTTTGACTGCCTTGCCATCCCCCCTGTTAACTTGAAGTCTCATGAAAGAATCAATCCTCCATAAACTGGACCACCTCGCCTCCCGTCTGGAAGAGCTGAACGCCCTGCTCTCCGACCCAGAGACCATCAACGACAATAACCGCTTTCGTACGCTGTCACAGGAGCATGCACAGATCACCCCAGTGATCTCCGTCTATGAGCAGTACCAAAGGGTACAGGAAGACATGGAGACCGCCCGTGAGATGCAGAAAGAGAGCGATCCTGAGATGCGGGAGATGGCCAACGAGGAGTTAAAAGAGGCACAGCAGCAACAAGAGAGGCTAGAGCTAGAGCTACAGAAACTGCTACTACCGAAAGACCCCAAGGACGATAGCAATATCTTCCTCGAAATCCGTGCCGGTACCGGAGGGGATGAGGCCGCGATCTTTGCAGGCGACCTATTCCGCATGTACTCCCGCTATGCTGAGCTGCGACGCTGGCAACTGGAGATCATGAACGAGAACGAGGGGGAGCATGGCGGCTACAAAGAGATCATCGCCCGTATCGTCGGCAAAGGGGCCTTCTCCCGACTGAAGTTTGAGTCCGGCGCACATCGCGTGCAACGCGTACCGGAGACAGAGTCACAGGGGCGCGTACACACCTCTGCTGCAACCGTGGCCATCCTGCCTGAGGCGGAGGAGATTGACCATATCGAGATCAACCCATCCGATCTTAAGGTCGATACCTTCCGCGCCTCGGGTGCGGGTGGACAGCACGTCAACAAAACCGACTCTGCAATCCGCCTCACTCACCTACCCACCGGAGTCGTTGTAGAGTGTCAAGATGAGCGCTCACAGCATAAAAATCGTGCCCGTGCGATGACCCTGCTCTCTGCCAAACTACTCACAGCAGAGCGTGACAAACAGAGTGCCGAGGTGGCAGAAAATCGCCGCTCACTGGTTGGTAGTGGTGACCGCTCTGAACGCATCCGCACCTACAACTACCCACAGGGGCGGGTGACTGACCATCGCATCAACCTCACCCTCTACAAACTGGATGAGATCATGATCGGCAACCTCGACCACGTGATTGAGCCGTTGATCAATGAGCATCAGGCCGACCAGCTTGCTGCGCTGGCTGATGCAGGCTAAGAGAGAGACTGGATTGTTAGAACTGACCCCGATTAAGGAGCTACTCTCTCAAGCCCGAAATGCCCTCACTGATTCAGATACTGCACAACTGGATGCCGAGCTGCTCCTCTCCCATCAACTAAACAAGAGCCGAACCTGGCTACACACTTGGCCCGATGAGTTGATTGCCAAAGAAAGTGCCCGCGCATTTAACCAACTCATCCTACGCCGTCAAAACGGTGAGCCGATCGCTCACATCATTGGCAAACAATCCTTCTGGTCTCTAGAGCTAAAGGTCACCGCAGAGACACTAATCCCCCGCCCCGACACTGAGCTGCTGGTGGAGGAGGCACTATCCACGATCCCAGACGATCACCCCTGCACCATTGCTGATCTCGGCACCGGCAGCGGAGCCATCGCGCTCGCCATCGCCAGTGAGCGCCCCAATGCTCTAATCACAGCAACCGACCAATCCGAGGCAGCGCTACAGATTGCTGCAGAGAATGCTGCAGCCCACCAGCTCAGCAACGTAACCTTCAAGCAGGGCTCTTGGTTCGAACCACTCCAGCAGCAGCCGTTTGACCTGATCCTCTCTAACCCCCCCTACATCGCTGAGGGTGACCCACATCTCTCTCAAGGGGATGTACGTTTTGACCCGGATAGCGCCCTCTCCTCCGGTAGCAGCGGACTGGATGATCTACAACAGATTATCTCCGAGGCCCCACAGCACTTAAAAACAGAGGGACGACTGATTGTAGAGCATGGATATGATCAGGGAAAAGCGGTACGCTCTCTATTTGAACAGCACCACTACCGCACAGTCACCACCCGCCGCGACCTCGCGGGAGCGGAACGCATCAGCTACGGAATATGCCCATGAGCCTTACTCACAAAAACCTAGAAAGTGATGAATCACTACTGCGCTATAGCCGTCAGATCATGCTCCCACAGGTGGGAGTAGAGGGGCAGGAGAAGTTACTCAACGCACAGATTCTGATCATTGGCATGGGTGGACTGGGTGCACCTGCGGCCCTCTATCTCACCGCAGCAGGGGTGGGCCAGTTGACTCTGGTCGACTTTGACCATGTGGACCTCTCCAACCTACAGCGCCAAATTATCCACTTCACTGGGGATATTGATCGCCCCAAGGTAGAGTCGGCACAAGAGACACTACAGCAGATCAACCCAGAGGTTGAGATTACCACGATCAACCATCAACTCTCTGATGAGGAGATGAGAGACCAGATTGCGCAGGCTGATCTGGTGATGGACTGTAGTGATAACTTCACCACCCGCTTTGCGGTCAACCGTCTCTGCGTTGAACAGAACACCACACTGGTCTCTGGTGCTGCAATCCGTATGGAGGGGCAGATCTCTGTCTTCCGCCCCGATCTAGAGGGTGAGCCTTGCTACCAATGCCTCTACAAGGGCGGTGGCGAACTGGATGAGAGCTGCACCCAAACTGGCGTACTGGCCCCTCTGGTCGGTATTATTGGCAGTATGCAGGCGCTGGAGGCGATGAAGATTATTATGGGTATTGGGCAGAGCCTGAATGGGAAGCTGATGCTATTGGATGCATTGAGCATGGAGTGGCGCACCATGAGGCTGCCGAAGGACCCTGAATGCCCCGTTTGTGGGCCTGCTTAAAAGAAGATGAGTACAAAAAATGAGTGAATTTCTACCCCGCAGTCTAGCAGTAAAGCTACTGGCTGAGGCTCAACAGCACCCTCAGCAGGAGGTGTGCGGTCTGATTAGCAGCCATAATGGCGTTGCCAACCAGCTGTTTCCCATTGAAAACATTGCTAACAGGCCAGAACGCCTGTTTGAGATGGAGCCACAACAGCAGATTGAGGCAATGCGGCAAATTCGTGAGCAGGGGAGTAGCCTCTGGGCGATCTACCACTCTCACCCCGATGCACCGGCCGCACCCTCTGCAAAAGATCTGGCGGATGCCAGCTACGCGGATGCGCTCTATTTAGTCATCTCAATGAACACCGAAGGGGTGCTGGAGATGCGTGGTTTTCGCCTACAGAGCGACATTTTTAACGAAGTCGCTCTAGAAACCAGCGATTACTGAATCAAAACAATCGGCTTACTGCTTTGGCTTAAAACCCCAAACCTTGCAATACCCCCATGCGGCGGCCAAAAAGAGAACGGGCTGTGCAAACATAAAATATTCCATCATTAAGTACCTCTGTGAACTGTTCTATAAGATTTCGCATATCATATCACCCTAATATTAGGAATGCAATATACAAAACCTTATAATTCATTTAAATCATTCGGTTACATATAATATAAAAATATTACCTTTAGTTCTAACCTTATTCGTTATATAAATAACTTACTGATTTCACATAAGCATCAGCTAATCCCAGCAATCAACGCATCCACCCGCTGAAACCCTCTAGGCAACTTCTGTCCACGTCGTCCGCGCTCTCCCTGATAGTTCACCAAGTCAGCGGGCTTGATCTTTAGTACCCGCTTACCTGAAACCACGGTCACCCCCTGCTCTGCTTGGAGTACGGTCAGGCCCGCCATAAACTCTTCACGCGCCTCAACCCGCTTACTAGGGATACTCACCATTTTGTTGCCTTTACCCTTGGTCAGTTCAGCTAGGTCAGCCAGCGGGAACAGCAGTAACCGCCCCTCATTGCTGGCTGCAGCCACCCACTGCCCTTCACCCTCGGCAATCGGCAGTGGAGAGATCGACACTGCCCCAGCGGATAGACGCAGGAAGGCCTTACCCGCCTTTTTGTTGGAGGCGAGATCACCAATGGTCGCGATAAAACCGTAACCCGCATCAGAGGCGATCAACACCTTCTGCTTGGTATCACCACCCACCACATCGACAAAACGGGCCCCAGCAGGGGGCGAGAGTCGACCTGTGAGCGGCTCACCCTGTCCACGCGCTGAAGGCAGGGTGCTTGTCTGTACGGTATAGCTGCGCCCCGTAGAGTCTAAAAAGTAGATCGGTTGATTGCTGCGCCCCGGCGCAGAGGCGAGATAGCTATCCCCACTCTTGTAATTCAACCCCTCAGGGTCGACATCATGCCCCTTGGCTGCACGTACCCACCCCTTGGCCGAGAGCACTACGGTAACAGGCTCGGAAGGGACCAGAGAGGCAGGGTCAATCGCTTGCGCCGCTATCCGGCTCACAATCGGCGAACGTCGATCATCACCATACTTCTCTGCATCGGCGATGATCTCCTTACGGATCAAGGTGTGCAGCCGTCGAGTTGAACCGAGCAACTGCTCCAGCTTTTGGCGCTCAGCCTCCAGCTCCTCCTGCTCACCACGAATTTTCATCTCTTCCAGTTTGGCAAGGTGGCGTAGCTTCAAATCCAGTACCGCCTCAGCTTGGATATCGCTGAGATTAAAACGTGCCATCAATACCGGCTTGGGCTTATCTTCCTCACGGATAATCGCAATCACCTCATCGATATTGAGGAAGGCTACTAACAGCCCATCGAGGATATGCAGACGCTGCAACACCTTCTCCAGACGGTGCTGCAGTCGTCTGCGCACGGTATCCTCTCGATAGGTGAGCCACTCACTCAGTAGCTGGTGAATCCCCTTCACACCGGGGCGACCATCAATACCGATCATATTCATATTGACGCGGTAGGTGCGCTCTAGGTCAGTCGTCGCAAACAGGTGGGACATCAACTGCTCAAGATCAACCCGGTTAGAGCGTGGCACAATCACCAGACGGGTGGGGTTCTCATGGTCTGACTCATCACGCAGATCATCCACCATCGGTAGCTTTTTAGCCCGCATCTGCGTTGCCACCTGCTCCAAGATTTTATTGCCCGAAACCTGATGCGGCAGCGCTGTGACCACCACATCACCCCCCTCCTTCTCCCACAAGGCGCGCATACGAATGGAGCCGTGACCACTGCTATAGATCTCACGGATCTCCTCTTGTGGGGTGATAATCTCCGCATCGGTTGGATAGTCCGGCCCTTGAATATGCTCTAGCAGCTCCTCTGTAGTGCTCTTGCGACTCTCCAACAGACGAATGGCGGCAGCAGCCACCTCTCGTAGATTGTGCGGCGGGATATCGGTCGCCATACCCACCGCGATACCAGAACCGCCATTGAGCAGAATATTCGGCAACCTTGCGGGAAGCAGTACAGGCTCTTGCAGGGTGCCATCAAAATTGGGTTGCCACTCAACCGTACCCATACCCAGCTCGTTCAGTAGCACTTCGGAGTAGCGAGTCAGTCGTGATTCGGTATAACGCATCGCTGCAAAGGATTTGGGGTCATCCGGTGACCCCCAGTTACCCTGCCCATCAATCAATGGATAGCGGTAGGAGAAGTTCTGCGCCATCAGCACCATCGCCTCATAAGCGGCAGAGTCTCCATGCGGATGGAACTTACCCAACACATCACCCACGGTACGGGCTGACTTCTTATATTTGGCCTTCGCAGAGAGCCCCAATTCAGACATTGCATAGACGATACGACGCTGCACCGGTTTCAGCCCATCCCCAACATGAGGCAACGCTCGGTCAAGGATGACGTACATGGAGTAATCCAGATAGGCCTTCTCGGTAAATACACTCAGTGGAAGCTGCTCAATACCCTCTACATCAATCTCTGTTGTTTCGCTCATCGTTACTCTTTCTTGTCATCACTACGAAACGGTGAATGGTAATGATTTTGAGGCCACAAGTCAGATAAATCTAACCTCAAACCACTCTATTCACCCACTACAGCTCATGATAGCCTTGCGCTTCTACTTGGCACCTTAACCAATTCAACATCAACCTCAACATGAGCAGTGCAATCAAAAACCTCCCCTTAATCTTGGTGGTAGACGACAACCCCATTAACCTGCGCGTGGTGGGGGCAGAGCTGAAGCACAGCAATAAATACCGGGTAATCTTTGCCAGCAATGGCCCTGATGCACTAGAACAAGCCAACAGCACCATTCCAGACTTGATTCTGCTCGATATTATGATGCCTGACATGAGTGGCTATGAGGTCTGCCGTACGCTGAAAGAGAACCACCATACTCACAACATCCCCATCATCTTTCTAACTGCAATGAGTGAGATCGATGATATTGTGGAAGGGCTTCACTTAGGTGGTGCCGACTACATCACCAAACCCTTTAACCCAGCAATTTTGCTGGCCCGCGTCGACACCCACCTTCAGCTTCATCTGGCACGCAAACGTGAACAGAGACTGCTTGCACAAGAGCGCATCTATGCCTATCAAGATGGCATGACCCAAATGCGCACTGAGATTCTGCACAACCTTGGAAATACCATAACTGTTGTCGACATCAATAACAGCAACAGACAAAACTTTGCCCAACAGGTCATCCAGCTGGGTACCGCTATCAACAACAGCATTCCTCTACTGGAAGACCCTGAACAACATAACCAAATCAAGCAGATCATCAGGTAGGAAGCGCCATCACTGACGCCCCCTCCTACACCACCGTACATACGGCCCCGTATACGGCGGTTCCGCAAAGCTCTACGACTCATGTCCACGCCTCACTGAGCGTATAAAGCCCTCTCTCTTTGAAGAACTTGTTGTTCAGTCCAGAGTGAGTCGCCCTACTCTTACTCAGCCTCCATAACCCCTTGCTGGAGATGATGCTCCATGACTCTTTGCCTCCCAGCTTGCGCAGCTCATTGGCTCGGGTCTTCGGGCGTTTCCACTGCTTCAGTATGAAGCAGCGTAGCCGCCTTCTGATCCATGCATCAATCTGCTGCATTGTGCTGCGAGTCTCTGCCAGTCGGTAGTATCCTTTCCAGCCTTGCAGGTAGCGATTCAGTCGCTGGATGACGCTCTCAAGAGAGCACCCTTGACCACGCTTGGTCGTGGTGCGCACCCTCCCTTGAAATCGCTCCCAGCTCTTCTTCGCTATCCTGGTTTTCACCTTCCGTTTACCTCGCTCAAAGGTAAAGCCCAAGAAGCTGCGCTTCTCTGGTCGGTCTACTGCACTCTTGGTCTCATTGACCTTGAGTTTCAGGCTATCTTCCAGATATTCACGCATCCACGTCATCACTCTCTGACCTGCTCGCTCTGACTGCACATAGACGTTACAGTCATCAGCATAGCGGCAGAAGTTATGACCTGCTTCTTCGAGCCTCTTGTCCATTCCATCCAGCAGGATATTGGCGAGCAGCGGGGATAGCGGTCCACCTTGAGGGGTTCCCTCTGTGCGGGCCTGCTTTATTCCGTTGCTCATGATACCTGCTGTTAGCCAGCTGCTGATTAGTTTCAGTAGCCGTTTGTCATGGACTCTTCGCACGATCTTTGACATCAGGATGTCGTGGTTGACTCGATCAAAGAATTTACTCAGATCTAGGTCAACCACCCAGTTACGGCCTTGGGAGATGTATTCTCTCGCAGCTCGCACTGCCTGATGGGCTGAGCGTTTGGGCCGAAACCCATAACTCGATTCGCTGAAGGTGGGATCAAACACGGGGGTGAGTAGTTGGGCCATCGCTTGTTGGAGCAGTCGATCCAGTACGGTCGGCACTCCAAGCATTCGCTCACCGCCTCCCGGTTTGGGGATATCTACCCTTCTGACCGGCTGGGGATGATAGTCGCCTTCAAGCAGGCTTTCTCTGATCTCTTCCCAATGTTGTTGGAGATAGGGTTTGGCTTGCTCTATGGTCATCCCATCGATGCCAGCCGCTCCCTTGTTGCGTTTTACCTGTTTCCAGGCTCTTTTCATGCTTTCAGAACTCAGCATCTGTTCGAGGCTGACTCCTTCGTGAATAGAGGATTCTTTTGCCGCCATCGAAGCTTGATGCGATACTGCACTACGCTCGGACTTCCGGCCCGTTTGTTGCGCTGTCTCCAACTGTTGTTGCTTCTGCATCACCACTCCGTTTGAGACTCCGGTCTCTATTCTCGCTTTGCAGTTCGGCCCTTCAGTGATGGTGCAATCACCTATTATGACCTCTGCTGACTTCTGCCTCTGCTTCCTGATCTATTGCCAGACCAGTACCCGCTTCGCGGGACAGGGACAGATCTCCCCGGGTAAGCCATGTTGTCTTCCTCCTAATCCCGCCGGATGTACCTCCGCCCCTTCTGTACAGGTTTCGGGCTTCACTGTCTTAGGCCAGCTTACCCGAGGCGGCAGCCTCGTATCCGATTCGTGTTCCTCGGTTCAGGAGTTCCTCTACACCTTCCTTCCCACCCCGTCTCGCGACGACGCAGTTGGCTTCGAGTTACGGTTCCCCCTGTCGGGGCCGTAGCGGATTTTCACCGCCTCACAACATGGCATGCCGGGCACACCTAACGCAAGATCCCGGACTAAATAAGTGGGGGTCCTATCCAGTGGTTTGGGTTGAAACAGGCACTCTTGGCCTGTCATGGGGAAGCTCATTAATGGAAGGCCGCGTAGAGTGATTGGATAGAGCCGGGTTGTGGTCTGGCTGGCTCTTTCTTTGCCGTCAGGTCAAAGGCGTTGGGTTGACCAAGGAAATGGGCGCGGATACGTTGGCGGTGTTCAGGCTTGAGGCTCTCCCAGCTTCTCCAGCCCATCCGAACGGCTGCATCACGGTCATAACCCAACGCATAAAACATCAGAGTCTTTTGGCTTTCTGTTAAGAAGTCCCACACCGCGTGCATGGGTACAAAGTCTTGGTTGGAGGATACGGTTGGGGGGATCATTTGCACGAGACCCTCTCTGTCCAGTCAATGCAAATCCCACCCCTAGCAACCGAAAGACCATTACGCCGTTTACAGTAAAATCTCTTACTGCCATTATACTGACCAGCACTCCCCAACGCTGAACCATTACAATTTCCACACTGAGGACGCTCCCCAGCATTCAAATACTGTTCGCCCATGTATTCTGCTAAATATTGAGCAACACTCATGCCACCGCCTCAAAAGAGAACATCACCACAGCAAACGAATAGAGCATTAAAAAAGCCGCTACCGTGATACCAAGATCACGAGCAGCGGCAAGCAGACCACTCAAGGAGGAAGAGTGATGTATATGGTTTGTTAAATCGGTTGGGATGCCCATTATTCGACCTCCCCACAGTCCTGACACTCGACATCATCGCCCATGTCACACCCTTCACATTTGGGGGTACCACACCATGGACAGGTGGTAGTCCATGGATGCTCAATATTGCCGCAGTTGGGGCATTGCTCGAATTGCTCGATCATACCGCCGCCCTCGCTTGTCCGATTAATGCAGCATCGGATAATAGAGTGCGCTCTTGGTAGAAAGGATCTGCCACCAAGCCGTAGCCTGTGTGATCCGCTACAACTTCCCATTTTCTCGCACGGCACAATGCACGAATGGTATCCACTGGGTAAAGAATCCCCTGCTTTCCATTTGGCAATATCATTCTGATCTTTTTCATGTTGTAACTCTCCCGTTTATCGTTGTCGGTCCCTGTCTTTAAATTCGGGGGAGGGGCTGGCCAGCCCCAGCCCCCTCGACGGGAGACCGAACCACCTGATTAGGTGACGGGAGAGATTAGGCAACTAATGGTTGTCGTACGTCAACCGCTAGATTACTAGACAACTGCCGATTCACTGACTACAGTTGGTTTACCAAACCGATTGGGAGATCGAAAAATGAACACAATTGAATACGTTGAGGCTGTCAAAAAGCAGCTCAGAATTGAGTCTGATTACGCCCTTGCAAAGCACTTAGATATACCCCGCCAAACAGCCAGCAAATGGAGCAGAGGAAAGTCTCAACTAGGCGACGAAAACGCTATCGAATTCGCTAAAATTCTGGAGATGCCAGAGGGGATCATTCTCGCTGATATGCATGCAGAACGTGCGACTGACACACACACAAGGAACGCATGGGCGAGGGTAGCGCAACAGCTATCAACAATCTCCGCAACCGTGATTCTCGCGGTAGGATTAGCGTTTACACCTGCTCAGGTTGAGACGGGTTTTTACCAAAAAGGTTTCACCAATAATATACATTATGCGCAACACAGATAACCAGCCATTATCATGATCTACTCAATCAGAGCACTACCACATCAAATCATCCGGAATTTCATAATCGGCATACGCATCATCTTCTACTGAAGTGTCGTCAGAAACGTTCAGAGGGATAACTATCAACTCATCACGTTCTGAGATTTTATCTGCTACCTTGCGAGGCACCACCTCATAACTCTCACCCCATTTTACAATCGACAGGTAGCCTCCACTCAACTGCTTGTGCATCTGTTCTGTCAGATAAATTTTACGTACCTTTGACTCATCCACAAAGTTATAGGGTTGCTCCCCTTGGTCACGTGACAGCCGATTGGATTCGATCAACTGACGAATCTGGGCTGTGATCGCCTTTTGTTTGGCCTCTTCCTGCTTCTTCTGGTTGAGTGCACGGTCACGAGCCAGCTTCTCTGCCCGCTCTTGTTTCACAACTTCTGCAGCAGCATGGTCAGGCTGAGCACTTTTATTGCCTTTTCGTGCCTGATGCTGCTGTTTTTTCGCCTTTTGTGCCTGTTTTTTATTGGCTAGATTGGCTTTCAGTAGTTGTTCCTGCAGTGAGTTCTTCATAACTTTCCTAAATATTTCTGCTACTTACTACTTAACAAACAGCGCTATAGACTCCACGTGCGCTGTATGAGGGAACATATCCATCGCCCCAGCTGAAATCAGTCGGTAACCTTGATTATTCACCAACTCATCGGCATCACGAGCCAGTGTTGCGGGGTTACAGGAGACATAGACGATCCGCTCTGGATTGATTTTTTTCATCTTCTGCACGATCTCCAGTGCTCCACTACGTGGTGGATCCAACAATACTTTATTATAGCGACTATTCAACCAGACACCGCCCATCTCCTCATCCTGCAGGTCCACTGCATAAAATTCAGCATTACTGATCTCATTCAGAGCCGCATTATCTCTAGCCCTCTGCACCAGCGCCTCATCTCCTTCCACGCCAACTACTTGGCCTGCTTGACGTGCAACCGGCAGCGTAAAGTTACCCAAGCCACAGAAGAGGTCTAACACCTTATCCTCCGCACTTAATTCAAGCAGTTCTACTGCCATCGGCACCATTTTCTGGTTGATACCTGCATTTACTTGAGTGAAGTCCGTAGGGAGAAATTGGTAACGCAGATCAAATGATTCCAGTCGATAACTGAGCGTAGTTTCGTGAGAGGCGTTTAGTGGTGCAACCGTATCTGGTCCTTTGGGTTGTAGGTAGATATTCAGCTGATGCTCTTTACCAAACAGATCCAGCTTCTCCAGATCCCCTTCTGGCAGTGGCTCCAGGTTACGGAACACCAATACGCACTGGGTGTCATCACAGGCTACTTCAATCTGTGCAATCTTATTACACTGCTCTAAATCGCTAATGAGCGCACGAAGGGCGGCAATACGCTCCCCAACGGCAGGCACCAACACTCGGCAGGAGTCCATTACAGTGAGATAGCCGCTCGACTTTTCTCGAAAACCGACCAGAGCCCCCCCTTTCTTGGGTACATAACGCACCCCAAGACGGGCCTTGCGGCGGTAGCCATGATCGATATCACTCAATGGGGGCAACACAGTCTCTGGGGTCACCTTTCCTAAACGCTCGAAGTTGTCGAGCAGGCTCTGTTGTTTGAATGCAATCTGGGCTTGTGGTGCCATCTGCTGTAGAGAACAGCCCCCGCAGCCGTGGAAGTGTGGGCAGGGTGGCTCCACTCGATCTTCTGAGGCAGTCACTACCTCAACCACCTCGCCGGAGTCAAAGCTGCGGCGGCGGCCTGTCATTTTGTAGCGAATCTGTTCGCCGGGTAGCGCCCCGGAGATAAAGACGACTTTGCCCTCTTCATTGTGGGCAATCCCTTTGCCATCATGGGCTAAGGATTCAATGGTGGCATCAATCGGTTCTTGAGGAAGGGGTTTACGGCGTCTACGGCCCATAAGAGATCTCGCGGTTTAGGGCACCTCTAAACAGTATATTTGTAGAGGTGTCCTTTAGTAAAAAACCGCGAGAGTATACCGCATCAGTCCCAACCTTGGGTGCAATCGAGGTTAACCCAGACCTGTTTCAGACCGGGAATACCATCCTCCAACATAATGGTCAGTGGAGGACGTTTACTCAGATACTTGTTGGTATGGCGCAACCAGACTGCCCCACCAGCTTGGGTACGTGGAAAGTTGTGACACAGTGCATCACCAATCCCAATCAGGTGACGAACTCGCTGCAGTACAGATTGCTCGTCGGGTACTGGGGTACCGTATTTCAGTTGAGTCAGCATGCGCTCTTTGCCTTGCAACCCCAGCAGCTTCATCTGCTCTTTTTTTCCAATGCTCCAATCGCTGAACAGTTCCATCACACGCTCGGTAAGCGCCACACGCTGCTCGTAACTGATCTCCAAATCCCCGCTTTCATTGGTCTCTATTGTGGCACTCGTCATCTTGCACTCCTTATTTCCTACTAATACAGTCAAGATTATACATCAACCAGAGTGAGTCACACTATTTTTTGCAGGGATAATCCCCCTCTGTTGCAACAGCTCAATCACACGTGAAACCGACTGCTGCAATGACTCTTCTCCCGTATGCAACGTGAGATTAGCCCCTTTAGGTGGCTCATAGGGGGCCGAAATACCAGTAAAGTTGGTAATCTCCCCGGCTCTGGCTTTGGCATACAGCCCCTTCACATCACGGGACTCACACACGGCTACAGAGCAGTCACAATAGATCTCCAAAAAATTCCCATGCGGCATCAGGCTTCTGACTCGTTGACGATCCGCTTGAGTCGGTGAGATGAAGGCCGTCAATGTAATCACCCCAGCCTCAACCAACAGTTTGCTGGTTTCTCCAATACGGCGCAGGTTTTCAGAGCGATCTGTCTCACTGAACCCCAGATCACCACAGAGGCCGTGACGTACATTGTCGCCATCCAGTACCACGGTTCGGCACCCCTGCTGGTGAAGCTGCTCTTCTACGGCATGTGCCAGTGTAGACTTACCGGCCCCTGATAGCCCTGTAAACCAGACCACCACGGCCTTATGCCCATTCTGGCTCTCTCGACGCTGACGGGTTACTGTGGCATGGTGCCAAACGGTATTACTTGATTGCTCCGCCACTATTCTGAAGGGAAAACGCCGGTGGAGAGGTAGCGATCCCCACGGTCACAGATGATAGAGACAATGGTTGCATGCTCCAGCTGTTCAGCCAGTTGCAATGCTACAGCCACCGCACCACCGGAAGAGATACCACAGAAGATCCCCTCCTCTGTAGCCAAACGGCGGGTTGTCTCTTCTGCATCAATCTGTGAGACATCCATCAGTCGATCCACCCGTGCTGGGTCATAGATTTTGGGAAGGTACTCCTGTGGCCAGCGACGAATACCGGGGATACTGGAGCCCCCTTGCGGCTGCACCCCGATAATCTGGATCTCAGCACGCTTCTCTTTGAGATAGTGGGAGTTTCCCATAATGGTACCCGTGGTACCCATTGCACTGACAAAGTGGGTAATCTCTCCTCCAGTGTCTCGCCAAATCTCTGGCCCAGTCCCCTGATAGTGAGCCAGCGGGTTATCCTGATTGGCAAATTGGTCGAGAATTTTTCCCTCCCCTGCCGCTTCCAACTCACGGGATTTATCAATCGCCCCTTCCATACTTCCCGCCTCTGGGGTCAGTACCAACTTTGCCCCATAAGCGCGCATGGAGGCTCTGCGCTCAACACTCATATTGTCTGGCATCACCAAAAGCATCTTGTAGCCCATAATTGCTGCAGCCATCGCCAGCGCAATACCGGTGTTACCACTGGTCGCCTCAATCAGGGTGTCTCCCGGTTGGATATCTCCCCGCTCCTGTGCATGTTGAATCATGCTCAGTGCAGGGCGATCCTTGACCGATCCTGCTGGGTTATTACCCTCCAGTTTGACCAGTACGGTGTTGTTGCGCTGTAGAGCCTGTTCACTCAACAGCCGCTGTAGACGCACCAGCGGCGTATTGCCAACCAGAGTCTCCATCGTAGGGTATTCCATCAATTTTTCTCCAAAATCACAAAAGCAACGGCATGACTCTCTTCATCCGAGATCGAGAGGTGCGCTGTAGTTGCACTGAGCTGTTGAAACTGCTTCAGGGCTGCCCCATACCACTGTAGCAGCGGCTTTCCCTGTTCATCATGTCCCACCTCAATTTGAGGCAGCTGGATACCCGCGCGAAAGCCTGTACCCAGTGCCTTGGCGGCCGCCTCTTTTGCGGCAAAACGTTTAGCAAGAAAATGGGGGCGCATCTTCTCATTGCGCTGCCCAAACTCCTCCAGCTCAGCAGGGCTGAGAATGCGTTGGGCAATACGCCCTTGATGACGACTCAGGCTCTGCTGCATCCGCGCTACTGCCACAATATCAGTGCCGATCCCAACAATCATGAGGCTATTGACGGGCCTCTTTCATCAGCCTCTTCATCTCCTGCACCGCCCCTTGTAACCCACTAAACAGTGCACGAGCGATGATGGCGTGCCCGATATTGAGTTCTACAATTTCCGGCAGTGCCGCTATAGGCTGGATATTGTGGTAGTGAAGCCCATGGCCAGCATTGACCTGAATCCCCAATGAGTGGGCATACTGCACCGCTGCACGGATCCGTTCAAACTCTGCTTGTTGCGCCTTATGGTCGGTTGCATCGGCATAGGCCCCCGTATGTATCTCACAGATAGGCGCACCCACCTCAGCAACTGCATCAATCTGTTTGGGGTCTGGGTCGATAAAGGGGGAGACACGTACCTCGGCAGCAGCCAGTCGTGCAACCGCATCGCGCATCTTCTCCATTTGACCCGCCACATCCAGTCCACCCTCCGTGGTCAGCTCTTCACGTTTCTCAGGTACCAGACAGCAGTCTGCGGGGCGTAGCTTCTCGGCAATGGCAATCATCTCATCCGTAACCGCCATCTCCATATTGATACGGGTCTGCATCACCTCTTTAACCAGAAACAGATCACGCTCTTGAATATGGCGACGATCTTCACGCAGATGCATGGTGATACCGTCTGCTCCCGCCTGCTCCACCTCGATGGCCGCCTGTACAGGATCGGGGTAACGGGTTCCACGTGCATTACGCAAGGTGGCGACATGGTCAATATTAACCCCCAGTAGTGGGGCAAAATCGGTATTCAACGCTCTTCTCCTCTATCGAGTGATCCATTAAGTGATCCATTAAGTAATTTATTAAATGTCTTACTGGATGGTGCTGTATTGGGCAATCAGTTTTCGGCTCTGTAGCTCACCGGGGATGTGGTAATCAATGGCGCTGCGTAACAGCTGTTTCGCCTCACGTAGAATGGCCTGTTCCACCTGAGTTTCAGTGGCTCGTAACCACTCCAAGGTTCTCCCCATTACCGTGGTACGCTGACCACTCTCTCCTCCAACAGCCACCATCCCCTCTTCTGGATGATAACGATAACGCTGCTCTGCATCGATGGGGAGCCCACCACTATCACAGTGCAGATCAAAGCCGAAACCGACGGCCTCTAACAGCTGAACCTCAAAGCTGCGCAACAACCGCCCCTCATCAGCTCCTACACTCAGCTGTTCAATCAGCAGGTGATACTGCTTAAAAACTGCGGGGTGTGGATCATCACGGTGCAGTAAACGCACCATCAACTCATTGGCATAGAGGCCACAGAACATGCGTCGTCCACTCAATGAGTAGGCAGCACCCGCAGGCTCTAGTGCAGTTACGCTATGCAGGTCACCTCGCCCACTCCACGCCACCTGTATCGGACGAAAAGGTTGTAGCAGTGCGCTCTGTGGATTTTTGCCCCGGCTTGAGCCGCGTGCAACCACCCCCACTTTTCCATGCTCTGGGGTTAGCAGCTCAACAATCTGACTACTATTACGAAAGGGGCGACTGTGAAGCACAAAGGCATCATGTAGCCGATGGCGATCACTCACGACAACAGATCCTCACGATATCCCAAGCTCTGCAGTGCTCGGTCATCATCCGACCAACCCGCTCGCACCTTGACCCAGAGCTGCAAGAAGATCTTGCGCTGTAACAGCTCTTCTAACTCTTCACGCGCCTCCTTACCAACACTGCGCAGTCTTGCCCCCTTCTTACCGATCACAATCCCCTTCTGCCCAGCACGCTCAACCCAGATCACTGCTGCGATATGGGTCATCTTGCCCTCCTCCTTGAACTGCTCGATCTCTACCGTCAGAGCATAGGGGAGTTCTTGTCCCAGTTGACGGGTCAGTTTTTCGCGAATGCGTTCCGCTACGAGGAAGCGCTCACTACGGTCTGTAATTTGGTCCTCTTCATAGAAGTGGTGCCCCTCTGGCAACAGAGACTCCAGTCGCTGCTCCAGTTGATCCACCCCTTTGCCCTTGAGTGCGGAGAGCGGGATGATCTCGGCAAAGGTGTAACGCTCTGAGAGCGCTGCAATCACCGGCAGCAGTTTCTCTTTGTCGCCGATCTGGTCAACTTTATTAATCACCGCAATGACGGGACAGCTGTGACGTTTGAGTATCTCTACAACCCCATCATCCTCTTCAGTCCACTGCTCACTATCGACCACAAAGACGATGACATCCACATCCTCCATGCTACCTGTGGCAGCACGGTTAAGGTAGCGGTTCATTGCTGTCTCTTGGTTGGAGTGGATACCCGGTGTATCGACATAGACAAATTGGGTGCTGCCGATAGTCTTGATCCCCAGCAGACGGTGGCGGGTAGTCTGAGGCTTACGTGAGGTGATACTCAGCTTCTCCCCCAGAATACGGTTCATCAGGGTAGACTTACCCACATTGGGGCGTCCAACAATGGCAATAATGCCGCTGCGGTTGATCTCTTCTGTCATTTTTTAGACTCCAGTTTTGCAGACTCTAGTTTTTCAATCGCTCGCATGGCGGCCTCTTGCTCCGCCTTGCGACGGCTGCGCCCCTGCCCTTGCACCACCATCTTTGGCTCATTAATGGAGCAGCTGACAGTAAAACTTTGCAGGTGCCCTTCTCCCTCGATCCGTTCCACTTCATAGTGAGGCACAGGCTGCTTACGCGCCTGCAACCACTCTTGCAGACGGGTTTTGGGGTCTTTGAGTTGTGCTACAGGCGGCAGTGCCTCCATCCGAGGCTTCATTAACTGTTGTAGCCACTGTTCGCAGCTTTTAAAACCGCCATCTAGGTAGATTGCACCAATGACTGCCTCAACAGAGTCTGCCAGAATAGAGTCTCGACGATGACCGCCACTCTTCATCTCTCCTTGCCCCAGCAGCAGTGCATCACCAAAATCGAGTTCACGGGCGATCTCTGCCAAGCTCTCTCCCCGCACCAGACGGGCGCGCAGACGACTGAGGTCCCCTTCAGTCACTTCAGGGTAGTGGTGATAGAGCAGATCACTGACGACAAAACCGAGAATAGAGTCTCCTAGAAACTCCAGCCGTTCATTATTCAGGTGTCCACTACTACGATGAGTCATCGCCTGACGTAGCAGGTTGGGTTGCTGAAAACGATACTGAAGCCGTTTCTCTAGCCTTTCGAGTGGCTGAAGTGGCATCAGCAGGTAAAACCGTGACAAGAAATAGAGACCCACTCTATTTTCTCAATGCGAAAAATACACCTCATAATCATCTCTTAAAATACTCGCTCTAGCTACGCCATCTATAAGGTGATTATTTTACGCGACCTTCTCATACCACTCCAGCAGTAAAGGTTGAATAAGAACCCCTCTCTTTAGACTTCTCTGTCCTGAATCCGAAACCTGTTGATTAAAGCGTGCGCTCTCACGTAAATTTGAGGCCAACTTTTTCATTAAATCACCTCAAACTCACGCAGCTGTACTAAATACGCTCTTTTATTGCACAAATAGGAA
>Ga0233449_1000849_pt1 | contig 32077 bp, 28 predicted proteins | sample SI_124_October20_FD_183012 | JGI IMG/M metagenome (GOLD analysis project Ga0233449, IMG submission 183012) | Seawater microbial communities from Saanich Inlet, British Columbia, Canada - SI_124_October2016_200_MG | ecosystem: Environmental > Aquatic > Marine > Inlet | place: Canada: British... | reverse complement strand
TTAAACGGCAGCACAATCGAAGACATTCGCATTACCTGCGGTGCCGTTGAATGTGTACCTAAGCGTCTTAATGTTGTCGAAGACATTGTTCGCGGTAGTGAACGTAACGAAGATACGGCCACTTTAGCTGCCGGTGCCGCAGCGCGCGGTGCAGCACCACTAAACTATAACCATTTCAAAATTCCACTGATGGAAAATCTTGTTAAAAGAGCGATCAGAGGATAAGTCATGGAAATATTCCGTTATACCAGAGACATGTACGGGCAAGAAACGCTACAAGGCATATCATGGGACTTAATCCCCGTATTCGCAGGCGCCACCGCCCTGTTCATTATCTGCCACCTTGTTTATAGCATGGTGACCAAGAAATAACGGTAACCCACTTAATATGAAAAAGCTCCTCAGGAAACTGCGGGGCTTTTTTTATGCCTGTCATTAAAATTGAACGTTTTACAAAGCTGATATGTTTGTCTACCATCGAACCTGTAATATGTTTTGGATATAATAAGTTAGCCAATGAATGAACTCACGGAATAAAAACGCTGTTATTATCGGCGCTGGCATTGTTGGTCTTAGTAGTGCTTATCGACTGGCCTGCGAAGGGTATGATGTTACGCTCGTCGAGCAAGAAAGCGAGCCGGCTTTAGGCACAAGTCATGCTAACGCAGGACAGCTTATTTATAACTTTGGTGCTATGGGCTCGCCGAGCTTTCTTAAAAATCTGCCAAAAACACTGCTGCATCCTTCAAGGCACGGTGTTATCGCCGCCGCGCTTTGCCACCCAAAAAACTGGCCGTGGGCCGCATCATTCATTGGTCAATGTTCGCCGCAGCAGTGGCAAAATAATTCTCTAAAGCTCATAAAAATGGCCAACCGCACTAGAGAAGCACTCCATACCTTAAAAGAGCAACATGATATTGATTTTAACTGGCGCGGTGAGGGAAAAATTATCATTCATGAAACTGAAGCCGATTTAATCGCCGCAGAAAAAACAGCAGAGTTTCAACGAAATCATGGCGGCAACCATCAAGTCATCGGAAGAAATGAATGTTTAGAACTTGAACCCGCCCTTAAGGAAAGCACAAGAAAGATTGCTGGCGGTACTTACTTGGCTGACGCGGAAATTGGTGACTGTAATTTATTTTGCCAAAAATTAGCCGGGGTACTGACAAATAAGTTCAAGGCAAAAATTCATTATGATGTAAAAGTTGAAGCGATCATTCGTGAGAAAAACCAAATAGCTGCGCTAAAAACGTCAAAAGGCATGATTGACGGGGATATTTTTATAATGTGCACCGGCGTTAACGGCCTAAAATTATTACCAGACAGTTTTGCTGGCAAAAAACCCATCATCGGCGTTAAAGGCATCAGCCTCACCTACCCCATTGGTAACTGCCCGCCAAATTTAAGCGCGACCGACACGGCTGGAAAATTTGTCGTCGCTAGACTTGGCGATCAAATACGTGTTGCAGGATATGCCATTTTTTCTGATAATCTGGCGATTAATCCGAAGCATGTATCCCTTCTTGCAAAGAAAGCAAAAGCTCTAATGCCTGAAGCCGCCAATTATGATGAGGATCCTGTAGCCTGGACCGGGCTTAGGCCGCAAACCCCCGATGATCTGCCGATGATTGGCAAGGCCGGCTTTGAGAACTTATATATTAATGCAGGTCATGGCTCATCCGGTTGGATATTAGCTTTAGGTTCTGCAGAAGAACTATTGGAAAAAATAAATGAGTGAATATGGCATTCTATCGGTAATCCCGCCTGCCCTAAGCATCTTTCTCGCTATTATGACAAGAAACATCATGCTTTCAATTATAATGGGCGCCTTTAGCGGGACATTAATTCTCAGCAATTTCAATCCGTTTTTTGCGATTGCCGAACTTGTTGAAGAGCATATCTTCATCCAGATCACTAGTGGTTCAAACGCCCAGATTATTGTCATTATGTTTGCCATTGGCGGCTTCATTCATTTGCTCGACAAATCAGGTGGTGCCAGTGCCTTTTCACTTGCCACAACCAAATTCGTATCAAATGCCACCCGTGCTCAATTTGCAGCATGGATGGCAGGCATCGGTATCTTTTTTACGGATTCAGGTAACGCCCTTATTGTTGGGCCTCTGTTTAAGCCGGTTTTTCGCCAGCTTAATGTCTGCCGTGAAAAGCTGGCCTATATTCTTGATACCACCGCATCACCGGTCAGTATTCTGGTTCCTTTTATCAGTTGGGGAATTTATATCATGACCCTGATTGAAAACACATATGGCGATGTGGGTATTGAGGCCGACCCCTTTCAGGTACTGCTTAGCGTCTGGCCTTACCAGTTTTATGCTTTTCTCGCGCTTTTATCCATTCCGATGTTTCTGTCGACGGGAAGAGATTATGGCCCCATGGCAAGAGCGCAAATCAAATATAATGAGGAAATCAACAAAAATCAAAAGGACTTAAGCCAAGAACAGGTTTCGATAAAATCCAGTGATGATAATTCAACCTTAGCAACCTTCTTGTTACCGCTTGGTATTCTCCTGTCAACCATGGCAATTTACATGGGTTATTTTGTTTCAACAGAAGGTGTAAAAAGCATCCACATGCGCGGTGGTATACTGACCGCTTACATTTTTGCTTCAATCGCCTGCGGTTATATGATGAAAAAACAAAAGAAAATTTCCTATGATGAAAGCTTCAGCGAATATGTTAAAGGAATGCAGAATTTGGTTTTTTTATGCCTGCTCATGGTACTGGCATGGTCACTTAGTTCTATATGTAAAGATTTAAAAACGGGATATTATATTGCTTCGGTCATTGGCGACAGCATTTCTCCAAGTTTAATTCCGCTTATTGTCTTCTCGCTTGGTGCAATAATGTCATTCGCTACCGGCTCGTCTTACGGTACTTTTGCCATTTTACTTGTGATCGTTGTGCCGCTTGCTTATGCGCTGAATGCCCCGCTTGAACTTACAATAGCGGCGGTTCTGTGTGGTGGTCTTTTCGGTGATCATACGTCCCCAATTTCAGATACGACGCTACTAGCGTCAATGGGGGCAGACTGCCCGCATATTGACCATGTTACCACACAGTTTTCTTATGCAATAATTCCGGGCAGCATGACATTCATGACTTTTTTAGTAATGGCATTTTACCAGTCGCCTTATATTATTTTTGCAATGATAATAATGCAACTCATAGTGATAAAATCAGTTATGAAAATAATCGGTGTTGATACATTTAAATAGCGGAAAAAAACAGCGGCACGACATAAAAAGCCCTATACAAAGCCATCTTTTTGGGGCAACCTATTCGCTTAAAATAACAAACCATTACAAAATAACCTAACCAAAGGGGACGAAATATGTCTTTACTGCGTTTAATTAAAATTGCCGCCATTTTAATGCTTGGTGCAGCATTTCCAAACACATCATTTATCACAGTGGCAAGCGCTACCGATACCGTTAATCCGTCACTATTTGAAGGTAAGAAATACCGTCTAATCGGGCCGTGGCGCGGGGGCCGTGCGGTCACCGTAACCGGCGTTAAAGACGATCCGCTTACTTATTACATGGGCGCAGCAGGCGGCGGTGTATGGAAAACCACAAATGCTGGCACAACATGGGAAAATGTTTCCGATAAGGATTTCGGCGTCGGTACTATTGGCGCAATAGCCGTATCAGAATCCGACTCCAACGTCCTTTATGCAGGTACAGGTGAAGGGCCAATCCGCGGCGTGACCACGGCTAGCGGTGACGGCATTTATAAATCAACCGATGCCGGGAAGAACTGGCAACATGTTGGTCTTAAAACAGCGGGTCAAATCCCCAAAATCAGAATTCATCCAACCAATCCCGATATTGCCTACGCAGCCGTGCAGGGTAACATTTGGGGCCCAACCGAAGAGCGCGGCATTTACCGCACTCAAGACGGCGGGCAAACATGGCAACATGTTTTAAAAGTATCTGACCGCGCTGGTGGTGGTGACCTTGCCATGGACCCGACAAACCCGCGCATTCTTTATGCATCGCTTTGGGAAAATGGCCGCACACCATGGTATATTCTATCCGGAGGTGACAAAGGCGGCATATACAAAACCGCTGATGGCGGTGATACTTGGAATAAACTGGAAGGTGGCCTGCCGACAATGATCGGTAAAGTGGGGCTTGATGTTTCAGCGTCCAACCCGAACCGAATTTACGCGGTCGTTGAAGGCGATATGTATTCTGACGATGGCGGCGTTTACCGCACTGAAGATGCTGGTAAAACATGGACTAACATCAATTCAAACCGTCTAACCCATACAAGGGCATGGTATTATAATCACCTTAAAGCCGATCCTAACGATGACAATACTATTTATGTTATGAATGTTCCTTTCATGAAATCAATAGACGGCGGCAAATCATACGAAATTCTTAAAGTAGGGCACGGCGACACCCATGATCTATGGATCAATCCCGATAATAGCCTTAACATGGCCCTAGCCGATGACGGCGGGGCGGAAATTACCTTCGACGGCGGTAAAACATGGTCAAGTATCATGAACCAGCCAACGGCACAGTTCTACCGTGTCAACACCGATAACATGATGCCATACCGCATTTACGGCGGACAGCAGGATAATTCGACGGTTGCGATTACATCAGAATCCTTCACACGCGGCATTGGTGTTGATGATTATTATTCTGTTGGTGGCGGCGAAAGTGCTCATATTGCCTTTGATGAAAATAACCCTAAACTGGTTTATGCAACAACCATCAACGGCACACTAACAGAGATTGACACCGAAAACAGACGCACGCGCCCCATTAAGCCATACCCGCAATATGTCTTCGGAATGAACGCAGAAGATCTTAAATACAGGGCCAACTGGAACGCGCCGGTGTCCTCATCACCGCATGATCCGAGCATTATATATTATGGCTCTCAGTATATTCTTCGTAGTGCTGACCGCGGGGTAACTTGGGAAGAAATTAGCCCGGACCTTACCCGCAATGAAAAAGAAAAGCAGCGTCTAAACGGTGGACCGCTAACGGCTGAAAATGTAGGCGCCGAATTTTACGGCAACGTCTATACCATTGTTGAAAGCCCCCATGAAAAAGGGGTGATCTGGTCCGGAAGTGATGATGGACTTGTATATGTAACACGTGATAACGGTGGCTCCTGGACAAATGCCACACCGCGCGGTGCCCCGGAAGGTATGATCAACGCTATTGAGGTAAGCCCTCATGATCCTGCTACAGCCTATGTTGTTGTTTCCGCTTATAAAATGAACGACATAAAGCCATATATCTATAAAACAACTAACTACGGTGATAGCTGGTCACGGCTTGATGGTGACCTGCCGCAAGATAACTTCGTCCGCGTTGTTCGTGAAGATGAAGAAAAACAAGGCCTTCTCTACGCAGGGACGGAATCCAGCTTGTATATTTCCTTTGATGATGGTGAAAACTGGCAAAGCCTTAAGCTTAACCTGCCGCCGGTTCCGATCACTGACCTAACGATCCGTCAGGGTGACCTGGTTGTGGCAACGCAGGGCCGTGGTTTTTATGTCTTGGATGATATTGCGGTCTTTAGCCAGATTTCAAATGATCAGGCAGATAAGCCACTTCACGCCATAAGCCCAAGCCCGACCATGATGATCACCGGCCGACGTGGACCTGGTAAAAACGAAGGAGCAAACCCGCCAAATGGTGTCTTGCTTTCCTATCATATCGCAGAAGAAAATGACGCCCCGCTTTCCATTGATATTCTTGATAACATCGGCAATATCGTACGCCATTATTCAAGCGAAGAAGGTGACCATGACCGCTGCGTGATCGGCAACATGTCACCACGCCAAAAACGTAAATTAACATATCCTGCCAAGAAAAAAGGTATGAACCTCTGGACTTGGGATATGCGCCGCGAAGGCATCATGTGTATTGATGATGTATTTTTATTCTCCGGCTGGAATGGTGCCAAAGTTATGCCGGGTGATTATCAAGCCCGCATTTCCATAGGTGAAAGCGAAGAAACGGTACCTTTCTCGCTTCTTCCTGATCCCCGTGATAGCGCAACAGCTGCTGAATATAACATTCTTGAAGGTAAAGTTGTTGAAGGCACATCGCTTCTCAATGAAATACTTGCTACCCTCGACAATACCAGAACAGCACGCAGCCAGATCAAATCATTAATGGTTGATCATGGTGATAATGAACAGCTTATGGCCAGTGCTATCCCTGCTATTGATCAGATCGGCGAATGGGAAAAACAAATCACGCAAGTTTATTTCCAAGTCCTAGAAGATGAGGATGCATGGCCGAGCATGCTTGAAGTTCAAGTGAAACATGTGGTTGATGTGATGGATAGTGCCGGCGCGCCGGTGGCAAATGGGGCGCTACAGCGCCTGGCAGACCTAAAAGTGCAGTGGACTGACCGTAAAGCGGAACTGAGCGCGATAAATTCCAGCCTTATTGAGCCAATTGAGAGTTGGGCGAAAGAAAATAACCTAAGATATGTTGTTTCGCCGTAGCTCAATCGCTGCCTGACAGCGCACGAAACCAAATATACAGAAGCGGCCGATTTATAAAAGTCGGCCGCTTTTATTTTACAACCTAAAAGAGTTTTAAATAAATTACCATCGGATGATTTAAACATAAAATAGTCAATATTAAGCTGATTGTTTTATCTAAAAAACTCCTTCATAGTTTAAAAGATACTTTGATTTTCCAATAGACACCAAAGAACCTAATTATCTAAGAAAAATTCATTCTTCACAGATAATCGTTCTCAAAACATTTACCTTCCGTTACCAAACAACGCTTCTCAAATCACTTACTTGGAAATTGAAAATATTATTTCAAGCAATGACGAGCTGCAGTGCTTACTAGTAAGGATATATAAGCTAAATAGACGGATTTAATGTTGCAAAAATACCAGCCCCAATTTACTGAGGGTAATAACTTAACGACTATTCACAAAAACCTAGGTAGCGATCATATAAACACCCTCATGGACAATATCAGAGATAATTGGCTGAAACGCCCTACAATGCCGTTTACTGTTAAATATTTTATGTAATAGTTTAATCTATCAATATAAACTATTGAAATATAATAAATATTTAAAATTGTGATATTTTTGCAACTAGTTAACAATTGATTAATTATATGTCACATTTATACAACATGTTAATATATCGTTAACTAAACCGTAACATTTATGCAACAATACATCAATCTCAACTTATCACCCCACTGAGCATTTCACGCTTCTTACAGTAGCCTTTTCTTTTAGTCATGTGAAAATTTGCTGCCGATAATCCGCGCCTAACGAATCCAGCCGAGGTAAAAGTCGCCACCCTCGACCCTTCATTTGACAGCCGCGCCATCTGAGTGAAAATTTCATCTGACCACATGTCTGGATTTTTCGCTGGTGCGAAGCCATCCATGTACCAGGCATCTATTTTTGTACTACTAGCCTTCAAACTTTCAGCGCAATCGCCACACAACAACTGAAATGATACCCGACCATCATATAACGTGAATGAAGGCTTCGGGTAATGCTCTAAAAAATCAATTTTATGGCCCTCCAATTCGTCCCAATGGACCGCCCTATCAATTTCAACCTTTGAGAGAGGATGAAGTTCAGTTGCAAAGTAAATGAGGCGTTGATTTATAGTGCTGTTTTCCATCCACATCTTCACTGTATTTAGAAAATTAAGCCCTGTGCCAAAGCCGAGCTCACAAATAGTGAACTGATCACAGCCCTGCCAGACATCCGGCGCATCAATACCGTCAAGAAAGACCGCTTTGCTTTCTTCTATGCCATTTTCTGTGGAAAAATAGATATCATCATATAGACTAGAGCGCGGTATTGCGTCATCCTGCCAGTGAATAATATTATTACTCATTAAAGCTCAGCAAACACGGGATGATATTTAATTGTTCCCGAAACATCATCAAATGCCCCCTCAACAAGCTCAAGTGCCATAAAATATTCTGATGGCACATCATACTCACAGGTGATGCTATATTCGGTTGAGGTCCGAAATCCAAAGCGCGGATAATACTCAGCATGGCCTAACAGCACCACGCCCTGATAACCAAGCGCCTTACATTCTTCAAGTCCAGCATTAACAAGAGCCGCCCCGTAGCCCTTATTTTGCTCACTCTCTAAAACCGTGACAGGCGCTAACCCCATGATTTTAATATCATAATCCCCAAGCATCACCGGAGAAAACATAATATGACCAACAACTTCACCTTCATTTTTAGCCACTAATGACACAATAGGCGATGCTTTTTCGCGTAGCATATCGACAAGTTTAGCCTCACCCGGTCCTTCAAAGGCATCTAAATGGACGTCGCGAACGGCGTTTATGTCTTTTTGCTCCTCAAATCTGATATTCATATCTACTCACTGGCAATTTAAAATTATGCGGTTATTATATTGAATAAATTAAATAGGGACAGAAAAATGAATAGATTAAAACTTATTATCATAATCGCATTAAGCACACTTTTTATAACGCCAGCATTTGCGGCGACTTATGAAGTAACTATGAAACCGGGCAACGTTTATAATATGGCTGCCTTTAAAATGTGGACCCCCCCTAATGTTGATAATTTTCGCGGCATTTTAATGCTAAATCCTGGTTCAAACGGCGATGGACGGAGTCAGGTCGATGATAAATACTGGCAGGATTTCGCCGTTAAGCACAATTTTGCACTATTAGGAACGTTTCTCACTGATCACATGCACCCGAACATGATGATCGAAGATTATATTCAGGTCGGCAAAGGAAGCGGCAAAGCCATTCTGGACGCTATTGATCATTTCGCGCAGGAAAGCGGCCATGAAGAACTGTCCTACGCTCCTTTCTTACTGTGGGGAATGTCAGCTGGCGGTGAGATAAATTACGAATTAGCCGCATGGATCCCCGAACGTATAATCGCCTATGTGGTCAATATGGGCGGATATTACTATTCATCTGCGCCGCAGGAAGCCACTCGTCAAACGCCGGGCCTGTTTTTTATTGGCCTTGCTGACCTTCCTTCCCGTAGCACAATGATAAAAGGAATGTTTCTTACCAACCGCCGTGCCGGTGCCCTCTGGACGCTGGCCGAAGAAAAGGGTGTTGGTCACGAAGTTGTTGGCAGCCGTGACCTTGCCGTCACATATTATGAAGAGGTGATGAAAGCGCGTATGTCTGATAATGCTATTGGTTATAAAGCGTTAAAGCCAGTAAGCGAAGATATGGGTAGCCTAGGTAATGTGTATAGCCACGAACTCGGCCCCCTTAAAGAAGGCGAGCTAAAAGAAGGAACTTCATGGCTCGTTTCAGAAAAATTTGCCAAAGCATGGCAAGTTTTTGTCACTAAAGAACGCGAGTAATTCACACAAGTTGCTGGCTCACTAAATTTGCCCAGTAATTAGCGCCGATTGTTAGCAGCTCATCTTCATAATCATAATAAGGATTATGAAGCGGCGGGTGATCATCTCCATCGCCCGCCCCAAGCAAAACAAAACATCCCGGCACATAGTTTAAGAACTGTGCAAAATCTTCAGAGCACGGGCAAATTGAACAACTATCATCAACTTTATCAGCCCCGACCGTGTCGATTGCCGCCTGCGCTGCTGACTTCGCTTGATCATCAGAATTTTTCAGGGCAATAAATTCATAACTATACTGTAATGATCCTTTTATTCCATGCGCTTCACACAAAGAATGCACAATTTCACCCATGCGTTTTTCAATCTTTTTCTGAACCTCAGGATCAAGCGTTCTGACATCACCTTTTATGGTTACATTAGACGGAATTATGTTGCGCGCTCCATCGGTTAAAAACTCTGTAACCGATAGTACTCCCCATTCTTCCGGGCCTAATGAACGTGAAATAATTGATTGCAGTACCGTAACAACCTCTACCCCCACGACCATCGGATCAAGGGTCATATGGGGCATTGAGGCATGCCCGCCCTTACCTTTTATTTCGATAACGAAACAATCCTCGGACGTCATCATTTGTCCGGGTCTTAAGGCTATTTCACCAAAGGCTATGCCTGGCATATTATGAAGGCCATAAATCGCATCCATTTTGAAGCGATCAAACAGCCCGTCATCCATCATCGCCAACGCACCAAGACCATTTTCTTCGGATGGCTGGAATATGAAATAAACAGTACCGTCAAACTCACCCCGTTCAGCCAAATGTTTTGCCGCACCTAGCAGCATTGCCGTATGCCCGTCGTGACCACAGCCATGAAACACGCCTTCGTTAACTGATTTATGGCCCCATTCACCCATTTCCTGTATTGGCAGGGCGTCCATATCAGCGCGTAAACCGATAGTCTTTTCAGACGTACCCCGCTTCAAAACACCAACCACGCCGGTAGTGCCTATATTCTCATGCACCTCAAGCCCGAAACTCTTCAACAGCTCCGCAATCTTTCCCGCCGTGCGCCCTTCATCAAAACCAAGCTCGGGGTGACGGTGAATATCATGGCGCCACTTACGCATTTCATGATTGTTTTCAATCATTTCCTCACCCCTTTTTTACAAACCAGAATACCTGTGATGATTAAACCTGCGCCAACGAAGTGATAGATGCTTAAAAATTCCCCAAATAATATCCACGCAAGCACCGCTGCTACAACCGGCTGAACCAGTAACGTCACCGACCCAAATGCCGCAGGAAGGTGCGCCAGCGAATAAATGATCAAGCTTTGCCCGACAACATGGGTAAACCACGCGAGCGCAAGAAGCGGCCACCATGCAATCAAAGTGGGCGGCATAAAATTACCTGTTTCATTTAAAGCCATAGGTAACAGGAATATACAGCCGAACAACGCTGTGCCAAGCACAATTGAAACCGTTGAATATTTCTTGCGCGCCCGAGCACTAAAAATCATATACCCCGCATAGGCCACCGCGGTACAAAGACCAAGCACATCACCAGATAAATTTTCTGGCGCCAGTTCAAAACTATGCCCCATAAGCGACATGGCCCCCATAAGCGCGAGCATCATACCCGCAATAAACGTTTTGCTGAATCGTTCGCCGAAAAATAGAAAACCAAGCAGCGCCGTAAAGACCGCCGCCATATTAGCAAGCAATGTTGAGTTTGCAACCGACGTCAGCTCAACCGACCAATGCCACATGGTAAGATCAACCGCGAAGAAAAACCCAACAAGCAAGAAGGGTTTTATTCCAACCCAATTCATTTTTGGTGTCGCCGCACCACCATTCTTTTTTAAATCAATAGCCAGCCATATAAAAAGCAGTGGCAAACTTAAGAGCAACCGCCAAAATGCCGCCGATGTGGGCGTCACTTCTGAAAAGCGCATAAAAATAGGTGCTGTGCCAATGGCAACGCCCCCAAGGATCAGCATAATAAAGGCTGTCATATTAATATGACTTTCTTCACCGCTCGATATTTTTTCCACTTGCTCTGACATTCATCAAGGCTCTTGATTTAATTCATTGATGCTATAAATTCCTGTGATAGTCTACTTTCAATGAATAATATAGTAAAAAATGAGCCGTCCATGAAACCCTATTGCAATGATGACCTCGCCGATATCAACACACCTCTATTATATGATTATTGGTATGTGGCCGGCCTCGCTACGGAATTTACCCGTGAACTTCGCGAGCGTACTATTTTAAACCGCTCGCTGGTGCTCTACCGCGATGAAGAGGGCAACCCGATCGCACTACAAAACCGCTGCGCCCACCGCTCCTTCCCGCTTGCGTCGAGTAATCTTGAACAAGGCGGTATTCGCTGCAAATATCACGGCATTAAATATAACCACGACGGTGAAATTACCGATGTGCCGTGTCAGGACAAATGTCCTAAAAGCGGTATTAAAAAATACCCTACCTGTGAGATAGGCCCCTGTGTCTGGGTCTGGATGGGCGAAGAGGGAAAAGCCGACGAAGCCGACATCCCCGAGCTTCCCATTCATGACATGGATAAATGGGTCCATGTGGTTGGGAAATATAACCATATGGCAGGAAGCTATATCCTGCTTCACGAAAATCTATGCGATCTAAGCCATTTGCCGTTTTTGCATGCTGACACGTTCAATATGCCAAAAGAATATACCGCCGCACCGATAGAGGTTGAGCAGACCGGAAACCGCGTCACATTTTACAGAAAAATGAAAGACTGGGCCTTGCTAAAACCCTTTTTCCATCCGAAACTCGATTTCACTGGCCAGAATATCATCTATAAATCCGGCGGTGAATATATGTCCCCCGCCACCAACAAAGGCTACGGCCTGATCATTCCGCTGGACGACGACGGAAACGAGAAAGCCGAAGTCGGCCACTATATCAGTCATTACCTAACACCGGAAACCCAGGGCAGTTGCCATTATTTCTGGTACATCGCCAGAAACTACCAGCTAGAAGACACCACCTACAGCGAAGCCCAAAAACAAATGGTCCAATCCGGTTTCGACCAAGACTGCGAAGCAATCGCCCTACTGCAAAACATGTTCGAAAAAGACGGCCATGACTACAGAGAGATCGGCATAAAGGCCGATAAGCCGGGAGTTGTGATGAGGAAGATTATTAAGGGGCTAGCCCCCTAAATCTGCGCATGCCCCTCTTGCCTGCGTTCATCTTCTACTCCGCCGGTATGATCTGTCCCTGCATTCTCTATTACCAATAGTTTGCATTCTTGTTCGGCGCAGGGGCGGTGTTCAACTCCTTTGGGGACGACGAGCATTTCGCCTTTTTCTACCCATACTTCACGGTCGCGGAAATCCATGCGGAATCGGCCCTCGACTACGATGAAAAGCTCATCCTGATCTTCGTGGCTGTGCCAGACGAAATCGCCTTCTATTTTGGTCAGGTAGACATGATTATCATCGAGCATGGCAATGACTTTTGGGGTCCACTGATCTTTGAAGAGTTCAAATTTTTCTTTTATATTAATCGCATTATTTATTTTATTGTCAGGCATTAAATGCTCCTTTGATTGCTATTAATCATATGGTGATATGGTTATTCATTTCAATGGAAAGTGTCAAATTTGTTCAACAGACCAATTTGTGATAACGTCTTCTCACTACAAACAAAAAGAGGGAGAAAAATTATGACTGTTGAGCTTTACTGGCTTATTTTAACATCACTTATGACGGCTTTATTCTGGTTGCCTTATGTTTTGGACCGGATGATGGTTCGCGGGCTTATGGGGGCGCTTGCTAATCCGTCTGCTTCTGACAAACCACAGTCCGACTGGGCCCAGCGCTCTATACGCGCGCACAGTAACGCCGTGGAAAATCTGGTGGTTTTTGCACCGCTGGCTATCGCCACTCACGTTCTTGGCGCGGGAAGTGCCCTGACAGCAACCATGTGCATGGCCTATTTCGTCGCTCGTCTTACCCACTTTGTGGTTTATACAGCAGGAATACCGATTATTAAAACCCCGGCCTTTGCCGTTGGCTTTGCCGCACAAGCTGTGCTAGCACTTAATCTACTGGGAATGCTTTAAGAACTCAGCTCACTTAAGAACTCAACTCAGGCGCAAGGCTTCGTCCTCTGCCGGAAATATCATCCGGCGGAGCGACGCCGAGCAATTCAGAGACCGTTGGAAACACATCTAATATCGATGCCTTTTCGGTCATAATTTTGTGATTTCCGGTCCCGAACCATAAAACACCGTCCGGATGATGACAGCCGCTTTTAGTTTCATTAATACGGTAAAAATATTTCGAATATTTCACTTTTTTATTATTATAATGATCGTTGATAATCATATCACCATCAACGAGTTCCGAGATGCTATTATCAAAATAAATACTATTATCAGTGCCGCGTACATTAATGCCAAACACAGGTTTATTATCATCATATGACCAAGACAGTAATTTTTGTTTTGCCTTGTTGGTCTCTAGATCATCTTTAAAGCGCAGCATATACTGGTGGGTCATGGTTGGCTGAATATCCTGCGGCTTAATATCCATATCTGCGAGCATCTGCTCCACATTATGCGGGCGGTAGAAATGCCTACCCCCGGTTTTTTCACGCTTAATAAACGGTTGCTGACTTAAGGCAGATGCCAATATCAAAACAGTATTGTCATCAACCATATCCAGCATCTCGCCGATCAAAGCATCCTGACTTTTATAACCAAAATAAACCGCATCCTTATAGATTGCCAGATCGCTCGCAGAGGCTTCTATCTCAAACGCTTCTGGCTCCATAAAGCGCCAATAAGCATGTTGCAGATGGGCTGTGCTGTTTGCAAAGAAGGTCGTGAAATCAAAATCGCCTTTCTTATAATAATTTTTAAAAAGATCCATTTGAATACGGTCAAGCAAAGCAGCCCTTTTCCAATAAACATTCTTATCAATTAGTTTTTCGGTTGCCAGCTGTTTGATAATTTTAAAAATTGTCGAAATGCTTAGGCCGTTCTTAAGCATAAAGGTCAGGAATTTGGCATATTCACCAATTGTAAAACCTTTATTCTCATTGGTATATTCCTGCACTGAAGATGTGATAAAGCGTTGATAAATATCCAGATCACGAGGGAACACTTCTGCCTCAGTACACCACGGGTCCGGCAGAAACAAATTTCCCTCACCGTCAAATCCTTTGGTATTCATACTGGCAAAACTGGCAACTTTTTTACCTTTATTTTTAAGATGGGTCCAGATATCAAGATCGTTCGTCTTAGCACCGTCCGTCAGATGAAAAACTTTATGTTCTTCAAACCCACGGCCCACATGCATGGAATACCACTGTATCCATGGTTCAAGAAATTCGCTTTCCTCTACATCTGGCGCGGAAACATGGACCACGGAACGGTCATGCAGTTTTTTAAAATTTGGCAGCTTTCCCTCGCCCATCCACTTATCCAATAGCGTAGGGGAAAGCTCATTAAACTCAATTAATACTATTTTTTGCCCATCCGACATAACCCAAAATCCTCCAAAGTCGTACTATGTATTCAATTCTATATATATAGTGGTTAAAATACCATTATAATGTGAATTATAGGGTGGGAAATGCTGAATTTCGCTTTACCTGTCCGAATACAAAGCTCGAATCTATCGACGCAATACCGGGGATGGTTGATATTTTTTCGCGTACAAAAATTTCATAACTTTTAAGATCTTTACTGACCACATGAAGCAGGTAATCTGACTTTCCAGTCATCAGATAACATTCCATTATTTCATCAATCTGGCCTATTCCTTTTTCAAATGATTTAATGCATTCGTCTGAATGACGCTCTAAGCGGATATTAATAAAGACGGATAAAGGAAGTCCGTAATTATCCTGATCAACAATGGCGGCATATCCTGTTATTACCCCGTCCTGTTCAAGTTTACGAACCCGGCGCAAACAGGGCGATGGTGAAAGGCCAACCTTATCAGAAAGCTCCTGATTGCTTAGCCTGCCATCCTGCTGCAAAACTTTAATAATATTCCTATCAATTGCGTCCATTTATAAATCCTTAGCATAATCTGCCAATATAGAACCATATTATAGATAAATACGCAAGAACATTGCGTTCACTTAATGCTATAATGGCTTTATATTAAACATTAGGAATAAGATCATGAAAAATAATGATAAAAACGAGCTAGGCTTCGCTACCCGCGCCATCCATGATGGGTATGACCCAGCAACTGAACAGGGCGCCCTCGTACCGCCAGTTTACATGACATCAACCTTTACTTTTGAAAATGCCGAACAAGGGGCAGCGCTCTTTGCCGGTGAAGAAGACGGCCATTTTTACAGCCGCATATCAAACCCCACACTAAGTCTGCTTGAGCTTCGCATGGCCAGCCTTGAAGGCGCCGAAGCGGCCATGGCCACCGCATCGGGAATGGGTGCTATCACCTCGACCCTATGGACAATTCTTGCACAGGGTGATGAGATCATTGTTGATAAAACGCTCTATGGCTGCACATTTACATTCTTCCAACATGGTCTGACCAAATTTGGCGTTACCGTCAAGCATGTGGATATGCGCGATCCAGAAAACTTAAGATCTGCCATTACTGATAAAACCAAAGTGGTTTATTTTGAAACACCGGCCAACCCGAACATGAGGCTTGTTGAAATTGGTGCCATCGCCCAAATTGCCAAAGAAAATGGCCTGATCACCGTCGTTGATAACACCTATGCTACGCCTTACCTGACCCGCCCTATTGATCTGGGTGCAGATATCGTTGTCCATTCGGCAACGAAGTATCTTGGCGGTCATGGTGATCTGGTTGCTGGCATCGTCGCCGGTTCCGCCGATATAATTACTCGCATCCGCCTTGAAGGTGTAAAGGATATGACCGGGGCCGTTATGGCACCGCTGACCGCTTTTCAAATCATGCGCGGCCTTAAAACACTTGAAATCCGTATGGACAGACATTGCAGTAGTGCACAAATGATCGCCGAACAACTAGAACAGCACCCTGCCGTGGAGAAAGTATTCTATCCGGGACTTGAAAGCTTTGAACAACACGGCCTTGCCAAAAGACAAATGAGCAAACCCGGCGGCATGATCGCCTTTGAACTTGTTGGCGGTATTAGTGTTGGCATGCGTTTCATGAATGAACTAAAGCTGATTAAACGCGCTGTTAGCCTTGGCGATGTGGATACGCTCATTCAGCACCCAGCAAGCATGACCCATTCGACCTATACTCCCGAAGAACGCGCAGAGCATGATATTTCAGACAGCCTGATGCGTATTTCAATAGGCCTTGAAACACCGGATGATATTATGGCTGATTTAAACTCTGCACTTGATCTCATTATTAACTCAGAAAATTCAGAAGATAAAAAAGTCGCTTAAAGAAAAAAACATTGCTAAACTTGTCACTGTTTTAAATGATGAGTTACAATTATTTTATGTCCAGACCTTTTATCATTATGTCAGCCCCTAATGGAGCGAGGCGTCAAAAAACTGACCATCCGGAACTACCAATAACGCCGGACGATATGGCAATTTGCGCTTATCAAATTTTAGACGCCGGAGCCAGCATTCTTCATCTTCATGTGCGTGATGATGATGGCGGCCATTCGCTTGATGTGGAACGCTACCGTGCGTCCATATCGGCCATCAAAAACGCCGTCGGTGATCAACTGATCATTCAGACGACGAGCGAAGCCGTGGGTTTTTATTCACGGCATGAGCAAATGGCTATGACGAGGGAACTTAAACCTGAGGCCATCTCCCTTGCCTTACGGGAATTATGCCCGGCGGATGGTGATATTGCTGAATTTTCAAAATTCAACCAATGGATCAAAGCTGAAAAAATATTCCCGCAATATATTCTTTATAATGAAAGTGATTTTGACCGGTTTGAAAAAATGAGAAAACAAGGCGTTTTTCATGATGACACACCCTTTACACTTTTCGTGTTTGGTAGTTATCAAGGGGACTACACAAACACTGATCAGTTAAAAGAAAAATCACTCGCCGCAAAATTCCCGTGGGCTGCCTGCGGCTTTTATGAAAATGAAAAAGAATGTATAAGTCACGCCGCCCTGAATGACGGACATATCCGCGTGGGTTTTGAAAATAATATCAGAAAAGATGAAAACACTCTACTTGAAAATAATGCTGAAATGATCCGTTACTCTGCTAAAATAGCAAGTCAGGCACAGCGCAATGTTGCCACGGCTTCTGACGTTAGAAATATGTTTAACCTGAAGGAATAAAATGAAAACTTTAAGCATACTTCAAATCGGTTCTTCACTTAAAGGAACAACGAAAACTCTCGAACATATTCTTTCCTATGAAGATAAAATAGTCGCTGCAAAAACGGATCTTCTCGTCATGCCCGAAGCCATCCTCGGCGGCTATCCCAAGGGCGAAAGTTTCGGCACCCAGCTCGGTTTCAGGGCAGAGCATGGCCGGGACACTTATATGCGTTATTTTAAAGCCGCCATTGAACTTTCCGGCCCTGAAATATCCGCCCTTTGCGGTCTTTCATCACGAACAAATACTTCTATTGTCACCGGTATTATCGAACGTTCCGGCTCAACCCTATATTGTACAGCCATTTTTATCGACCCCAAAGAAGGCCTCACTCATAAACACAGAAAACTGATGCCAACGGGTTCAGAAAGGCTGATCTGGGGACAGGGCGATGGATCGACATTACCTGTTGTGGATACAAATGCCGGAAAAACCGGCGCCGTAATATGTTGGGAAAATTATATGCCGCTGCTTAGAACGGCCATGTATGCCAAAGATACCGAAATATGGTGCGCACCGACCGTTGACGCACGCCCGGTTTGGCAATCAACCATGCAGCATATCGCCCTTGAAGGGCGCTGCTTTGTTGTCAGCGCTTGTCAATATCAGCCATCGCCTGATGCATTAGGTGTTAATGTGGAAAACTGGCCGAGTGACCAGTCATTAATTGGTGGCGGCAGCGTTATCATCGGCCCGCTTGGTGATATTCTTGCCGGGCCTTTGTTAGACGAGGAAGGCATGATCAGCGCCACCGTTGATATGGACGATATTGCCCGCGCCAGATATGACCTTGATGTGGTCGGCCATTATGCAAGGCCGGATATATTTCAGTTATCGGTTAATGAAACCCCGCGCCAAACCGTCAGCACATATATTGACGACGATATAAGTGATTGACTTATAGAAACTTAATATATTAAATATTATTCAGGGTAAGAGGACAACATCAGGAGATTATCATCATGAATGATAACTTAGAAGATCGGTTGCCACAAAATAAAGAAATTGAAGTTTCTGAAGGTGTATTCATAAAAAGACGAACTGTATTAACAGGTGGGCTCAGCTTAATTGGGCTTGCGCCTTTTATAAATAGTTTTAGGGCATACGCCCAGAGCACACCACAAGGCCAAATCTCATTCGAACAGTTCCTGACAGAAGCAAACCCCCTAACCAAATCATTGATCGGCGACACATCAACAGGCGGACAGGACAATTATCTTCATGCGCTAGCGTCTGTTGCTTCAAGGCTTGAAGGCCTTCCTGACCCGGCATCTTGGAATGACAGCACCCAAAGTTTCAAACCCGGCACTGATTTAGGATTTACTCCGGGCGGTGAAAGCTTCACCATTTTACACTGGCGCATGGAACCACATACGCAAATCCGCCTTCACCGTCATGATTACGGCAATGTGGTGACGTTAGGTTTAAGTGGTTATAACCGCGTTGAAAATTATGAAATTGTCGGCGAAGATCATGACTATGATCCCGGAAAGTTCTTTCAGGTGCGAAAAACGGTCGATCAACAATTAAGGCGCGGCGATATTAATCTGGTTTCACTGGATAGAAATTACATTCATGGCTTTACTGCTGGCCCGGACGGCGCGCACGGACTAGACATAACGACACGCATAAGACCAAAGCCTGAACACAGCACGCCCTATCTTTCCGTCCGCGGTAATGCAGTGGATGAGTTTAAACAAATCTATCAAGCCGAGTGGGAAGATTAAGCTGGCATATTGGCAATTACGTCGTTCAAGTGTGCCATCGCTTCTTCTGTTGGGCCGGGATAGTCGCCTAGGACTGGTACATTACCCATATAGCCGATATCGCCTATCCCTTCAGGACTGGTAAAATATCCGCCAAACACAAGTGTGCGAAGTTTGGCAAAAAACAGAACGGCATGTTCAAACGCTGGCTCACTTGCTTTTGATGCGTAAGCTATATCATCTATGATCTGGATCTGCTCTGATGCTCTTACGGTCATGAATAACTTATTAAAGCGCCGCCCCGCTTCATCATCAAGCCACTGGAGGCCATTTAAGATAAGTACACGGTCACTTTGTTGACTTTCATAAGGCGCACTAACCCATTCATCGATCACGTCCGGCACACCCACTTCTGTCGCAGATGGCCCGCCGTCATCAGCCGGGCAAATAATATCACTTAAATGCGCGACCAAATTAAGCTGATCAGCCGTCAATGTACGTGGCCACGGCGTTGTCGGGTTTATCATGTCCGGGTCTTGACCGTATTTAGGCCCGGTAATGACCTCAAATTTCAAATCAGGCCATTGGCTTTCTTCTTGAACAACCGGCATTTCCGGCTCCGGCGCATCACAGGCAACAACAACACCGCCAACCACCACCACTGATGTCAGTGAACCGAGCCATTTAAGACTGTCACGACGATTTATTTTTGAGATATAATTCTTGCTCATGACCGCTCTCCCAAAATTTGTTCCGCCAGTTTTGTTGCGTTTTTCATCGCCAACGTCAGAATGGTAATGGTGCAGTTTTTATGAGGATTTGATGCAAAAACACCACCGTCCATAATATAAAGATTATCAACATCCCACGTTTGTCCCCATTTATTGGTAACCGACGTTTTCGGATCATCCCCCATGCGGGTTGTGCCCACTTCATGGATGATCTGACCACCAGCCAAAATTGCTTCCTCGCCTGTTCGTTTCGGTGATGTAACAACTCCGCCCATGGCTTCAATTATTTTCGCGGCCCATTCAAGGCCATGTTCTGCCTGATTAATTTCTTCTTCGGACCATTTCCAGTGAAACTTGAGTACGGGAATTCCCCATTTATCTTTCACTTGCTCGTCAATCTCGCAGTAACAATCATCACTGATTACCATTTCACCTCGCAGGGCAAAGCCGATATTACTGCCGTAATTATCACGAACGTCCTGTTTAGCAGATTTTCCGTATCCATCAACACTGCGGCCAACACCCATGCTTGGAGCACCAAACCCGCCGCCCACTTCAAAATGATAGCCCCGTTTGAAATTAACCGAACCATCATCCTGACCATCATAATCCCACCAGGGAATATAAAGGTGGCTACCATCAAGACCATCTTCATTATATCTTGGACGTCCTTTAAGCGCAGGAATATGACCGCTGACATCAGCACCCGTACTATCGACCAGATTACGGCCCACCTGACCGCTCGAATTAGCAATGCCACCCGGAAATTTATCACTTTTGGAATTAAGCATAAGGCGGGCCGTTTCACAGGCACTTGCCGCTAGAATGACAAAATCCGCATCTACTCGCACGTCACCCTTGGTTTTCCTGTTAACAAATGTAACACCGGTTGTTTTGCCATCATCACCCAGATGAACTTCCTTAACCATTGCATCAGTTACGATTTTAAGATTACCTGTTTTTTTAGCCCATGGAATAACCGACGTCGTTGTCTGAAATGCAGCACCAATGGAGCACCCCCGTCCGCAAGCCGTCGCATTAAAGCAAGCCTCACGCTCATCAATGGCACGGGTTAGCACAGCGCGGCGTATCGGAACCATAGGAATACCAAGCTTTTCAGACGCTTCTTTTACCAAAAGTTCATAAACACGAGGTTTTGCAGGCGGTTGAAGCACGCCTTCACCAGAATCCGGCACATCATAAACACCGGGATTATTACCTGAAATACCAACCAGCTTTTCGGCCTTATCATACCACGGGGCCATTTCATCATATTCAAGTGGCCAATCCACACCAAGCCCATCATGAGTGAACGGTTTAAAATCACGGTCGTTAAATCGTGGGGTAATTCGGCCAAAATGGTTTGTCCTGCCACCTAACATACGTGAACGATACCACATAAAATCAGTACCTTCTGCCGACGTATAGGGCTCACCCGGCACGTCCCATCCGCCATCTACCGTCGCATCATAAAAGCCAAAATCCTTATCGGATGTGCTCACACCGCGCAGCGGCGCTTCATGGTTTTCATTAAACATTGGTGTTTCGGTGAGCGGATCATAATCACGCCCTGCTTCAAGCAAAAGAACCCTTACCCCCGCTTCTGTAAGTATATGCGCCGACATTCCGCCACCTGCGCCAGAGCCGACAATGATCACGTCATATTCAAAACCATCGAAAGAAGCCATTTAATTATTTCCTGTTATTTTATTTTAAAAAAATTATACCCCAAATCAAGCTAATTGACAGCCCCAATCTGAAACTTTACTGTTCATATCAACAAATTAAATTATCCGGAGCAAAATGTTGAAAAAAATCACCTTGTTATCAGCAGTTTTAATAGCCGCTAGTCTTAGTTATTCTTGGGCACAGATGGTACCTGAGCCACGCGCAACAGAAGTTTGGGACAAGGAACCAGCAAGGGTAACGCCCGGCGAACATGGACGCCCGCCGTCCGATGCCATCAGCCTTAACGCTAGCGCATGGCAAAGTGTAAATGGCGATGAGAACCCGTGGACAATTGAAGACGGCGTGATGACCGTTAATCCGGGGACTAAAGACATAAGAACTAAAAAGTCATTTGGTGATGTCCAGCTTCATGTGGAGTGGCGCATTCCCGAACTAGATGCAAAATTTACTGATCAGGACCGTGGCAATAGCGGTGTTTTTCTGCAGCAGTTTTATGAAGTTCAGGTGCTCGATAGTTATGAAAACAAAACCTATAACAATGGACAGGCAGGGTCGCTTTATAAACAACATATCCCACTCGCTAATGCCACCAAACCGGCCACGCAGTGGCAAACATATGATATAATTTATACCGCCCCACGCTTTAGTAAAAACGGCACGGTAATTTCGCAAGCCCGTATCACGGTTATCCATAACGGTGTGCTCATTCAAAATAATGTCTCGCTTGTCGGGCCAACAGTTTATATCGGCTCACCCGCTTACGACGCGCACGGCGATCTGCCGATTTATCTTCAGGATCATGACCATGAAGTGAGCTACCGCAATATCTGGCTCAGAGAGTTATAAGGGGGAATTATGACCGGGGGAAAAATACGTTTTGCCTATACTATAAAAATTGCTACTCCAGTTGATGTAGCGGCTATTAATAGTGTTTTGGATGCGTCTTTCTCCTCATTATTAACGTCAATATATGACGACGTATCACTGGCACAGATACTCCCAAAAATCACCCAGGTTAATCCTGATCTTTTATCATCGGGAACATATTATATCGCCCTCAATAAAAATGAAGAAATCGTAGGCTGTGGTGGCTGGACCCACCAACGGCCAGGCACAACCGACAGAACAGATGGTCAGGCCCATATCAGACATTTTGCCACCCATCCTGAATATGTTGGATACGGTGTGGCCCGTGCGCTGTATAATCACTGTGTAACGGAAGCTAAAAATGAAAATGTCAGCGAATTTGAATGCTATTCAACCTTAAATGCCGAATTTTTCTATAAAGCGCTTGGCTTTAAATCGATAAAATTATTTGACTTGAACATGGGTGGTGACCTAACCTTTCCTTCAATCCTAATGCAAGCAGACATTTAATTTAAAGATTTTAATTTCTCTGGGGATAAAAATGAATAAAACTCACACACAATTTACGGGCTCCATTCCCGAAGCTTATGATACATTTCTCGGCCCTTTATTATTTGAATTTTCAGCAAAAGATTTAGCAGGACGCATCGCCGAAAAAATTCCATCCGGCGGTAAAATTCTTGAAATTGCTTGCGGAACTGGAATTTCAACAAACCAACTGCGAAAATCACTATCTGACGATATTAAAATTACCGCAACAGACCTTAACCCGGCCATGCTCGACTTCGCCAAATCAAAACATGGCGATTTAAAAAACGTTACTTTCGAGGTTGCGGACGCACTATCACTATCCTTCGAAGAGAACAGTTTTGATGCGGTCGTCTGTCAATTTGGCATCATGTTTTTCCCTGATAAATTAAAAGGCCTTCAGGAAATGTACCGCGTTCTTAAACCGGGCGGCGGGCTTGCCTTTAATGTCTGGGACAGTTTCGAAAAAAACCCATGCGCTAGTATAGTATATGATGTGATAGAACATTATTTTAAAAGCGATCCACCGCAATTTTTAAAAATGCCGTTTGGCTTTCATGATATCCCAATAATTCGTGATCTTATTGAAAGTGCTGGTTTTAACAATATTGAAGATCATACAGTCAGTGAAATAATTGAAGGCTCCGAAGTCAATGATGTTGCTACAGGTTTTATAACCGGCAATCCAAATATCATTGAAATTAACGAAAGAGCTACCGTTGAAGCATCCGTGATAATTAATGCCGCTGAAGCAGCGCTCCTAGAAAAATTAGGGCCACCGCCAATAGGTTTCGCACTACAGGAAATCGTGTTTCTGGCAACGAAGACTTAACCTGAACTGATTTTAAGCCTAGGCCATATTTCAAGCCATTTCTTATCACAAAGTCTTTGCTCAAAAGCATCTCTCTTTATACGTTTTTGGTTTATCGTAACTGTATTTGAAAAGAGCGCTTCAACACCAAACGGAGCAACTAACGAAATATCTCCATCAGATGAGATAGAAGCCCCTATTGCCGTTTCAACCTCCACCCAATAACTCATAGCATCTGTGGTCGAGCTGTAAGGCTTATCATCATTTCTAACATGCATCCTCGCCTGATTTTTCACTGACCACGGCAAGTTGGAAATAGATTTTAAGCGCTCCTCATAGCGCAGTTCACTCTCAACTTCGACATTTTCAAGGTCAAAATATATGAAATCAATATCATTAAGTGGCGTCGCAACATCAAATCCATGAAGCTTATCCCAAACTATATTCCGGACAAAACCGGCCGCCAAACACCAATCATTTAAACCTAGCGACGATGCAATTTCCAGGGCATCCATGCTTTTTTTATCAGCACTTAGCCAGGTAATGATTTGTGTCTCTTTACCTTGTTGGTGTTGAATGGGATGCCCCTCTGAAAATGGCATTTATCAGCATTAAATTAAGCCCGTCGAGATAAGCGCGGACCGTTGGGTCACTGGTAAAGCCAATTACCTGACCGCGCCCTTTGGGCTCAGAAATAATAAACGGCTTTTGAGCGAGCTGCGCGCGATTTTCTTCCCACAGATAGCCACTGGCCAGAATGTCATCCTTTTCCATATAATTAACCACGTTGCGGCCCTTATCAATGGTTACAGGCGTATATATATCGCGGCCACGGTAAAGCACATTAAGCGTCGGCGCTGATCCCGCCGTTAGCCAATGTTCAAGATCGACATTCGCTTTAAGCATCACACCGGGAACCGCATCCGGGTCGGCGTCCTGCGCTTCGATAGCATCATTATAATCATCAGTGCCGTCCATCAGACTACCGTCTACCCGCGCGCTATCTTCTTCATCATCCTTTTTATTTTCGCGGTAAACATATTCGCGGCGTGATGACATGATATCCACATCAGGGTCGGTCACATAACGCATGCCGGTGCCTAGTGCAATCAACGTTCCACCTTCACCGATCCATTCTTTGAGGTTATCCCTACCCGCATTACCAAAGGTCGATTTATAACCACTACGGCTTTCAGGAATGATCAGCACGTTAAATGGGCTTAAGTCCGCTCCTGCAATATCAGCGGCGCGAATGGGTGTAACCGGATAATCAAATTGCCGCTCAATAACAAAGCGGGTGTTTCCTGCGCTATAATTGGCGGTCGGGTTATCCCAAAGAATTGCCACTTTCGGCGCGTGAATACGTTTTGTATTAGCGCTACCAAAACTTGGTCCATCCGTGACCCAGCTATCATTAACACCAACTACATTTGCACCTGTCTCGCGGGCAATCATTTGAACCTTTTCAGAAAGGCCCGCTTCATTGGCCTTAACATCCAGTATTAACGTGCCCGCAGGATATCTGTTACCCATGTTAACAAAGCTCATATCAGCGCTTTTAACGACCAAACCCTGACGCAGAGCATTGCTTAAAAAGCGGCTCGCCGTTGATTGCCCCCACGGCACAAGATAGGCCACGGTAGCATCTGGGTTTGAAACCATTCCGGCATCGTAATAACCTTCACCAGACAATGCACCCTCAACATTTCCAACATTATTACAGCGATCCACCGTCACATTAAACATATGAGGTAGTGACCATGCTGTCACGTCATAAATCTGATCGCCAAGGTTATTATCACGGCGTCTTTCCTGTTCATCAAGAAACGGCTGATCCATCGGCACTTCTTCATCCATGATTGTGCTCAGAAACCGTTTGGTTGGCTGCGCGCTATCAATGATATAACTGCCCGCCGCATAATCAGTGCCGCAGGAACGGAAGTCTTCAGACGTTTTAAATACATCAACGCCCTGTTTGGTCAGAAGTCCGGCTATTTTATCTGCCGCCGCCTGATCATTTTGCGTCGGGATAACATAATAACGATTATCCTGGGCTTCACCTTCTTCAATTCCTGAGCGGCGATACTCATAAAATTCGCGTAGAAGTGTGTCCTTATTGCTCGCGCCAACTTCCGCCGTTGAAAGTGATGCAACCAAATGATGGCTGATCGCGTCTCTGTAATGAAGAGTTTCACCGTCATTTCTATGAAGCAGCAGTCCTCTGGTTGAGGCCTGTTCGTAAGTCGCTGACGCCGCGCCGTAATAAGCAGGCCAGCTCGCACCATAGCCTGGATAAAAGGCATCATAAACTTCACTGGTAAAATATTTAAAACCGTATTTGTCAAAATATTTTGCGTTACTGCGACCTATAGCATTAAGTGTTCTCCATTGATTATCAGCAATATTTGGATTATCTGGTGGCGCAGAAGGTGGGAAATAATAAGTACCATTTCCACCCATTTCATGAAGATCAATATAAATAAGTGGGAAATATTCCTGAAGCGCCGCTACTTTACCCTGACTTTCCGGCTGGGTCATAGCAAACCAATCACGATTAAGATCAAACAGATAATGATTTACCCGACCGGAAGGCCACGGCTCTCTATGCTCTGCGGATATTGGACTGCTATCTGGCTCAAGCCCTCTTGCTTCACGAAATTTATTGATAAATCTATCACGCCCGTCCGGGTTTTGTTGTGGGTCTATAAACACAACACTATTAGACATTATGTTATCAACTTGCTCTTGGTTGGTTGCGGCAAGTAAATTATATGCCGTCAGCATCGCTGCCTCCATGGATGAGATTTCATTGCCATGAACCCCGTAACTAAGCCAGGTCGAACCTACCATTCCAGTGATCATTTGATCAGCTTCGCTCTGCGATGTCACGCGCGGATCAGCAAGCCGCTTCATATTATCGCTCAAGCTTTGAAGGTTGGCGATATTATCCGCATTGGAAATAGCCACATAAATCAGTGGCCTTCCTTCCCATGTCTTTGCGTAACTGAAAATCTTCACCCGGTCCGGCGCAGCGCTTTGCAGCGCATTAATATAACGAACCATATCTCCATGTAAGGTAATTTCTTCACCGGTTTTATAGCCCAGCACCTGTTCCACAGTTGGAATGTTGCTGTCATAGTTGGTGCCCGGAATATATTCAAATTCCTGCGCGTGAACTGTTGAAATAAGCACCAATAATGCCGCAATCCCCAGTGATAGTTTTAAAATGATTTTGCTCATGGAAAGTCCCTTTTCTTGTGTCTCATAACCTTAGAGAAAGTAGGGCACGAGTTCAAATCAAAACTCACTAAGCCTCATCATAAGGCAGTCCCACATATTGTTCGGCGATGATCCGCCGTCCCTCTTCGGTGTTTAAATAATATTCAAGCTCGGAGCTGTGTATTTTTTCTTCAAACGCGGAAGTTCCGGGAAATTTATGTAGCAAGTTAGTCATCCACCACGAAAAACGCTGCCCATTCCATACCCGTCTGAGGCATCTTTCTGAATATGTATCAATCAGATCCGTTCTGCCCTCATTATAAACCTTGCTCAAAATAGAATAAAGCGCATGAACATCACTTGCCGCCGTATTAAGGCCCTTGGCCCCAGTCGGCGGTACGATATGCGCGGCGTCCCCGAGCAGGAACAGACACCCATATTGCATAGGCTCGACCACAAAGCTGCGCATGGGGGCAATGCTTTTTTCAATTGACGGTCCAGTAATGAGCTTTTCAGCAAGATCATCTGGCAGACGTCTTTTTAATTCCTGCCAAAACCGCTCGTCCGACCAGTCTTCTACCATCTCATCCGCACCAACTTGAATATAATATCGGCTGCGGGTCTGTGAGCGCATACTGCAAAGCGCAAATCCGCGCTCGTGTCTCACATAAACAAGTTCGGGATTTACGGGCGGCGTTTCCGATAACAGACCGAGCCATCCACCAGGATAAATCTCTTCATATTCAGTGATATGTTCTCTCGGGATGCTTTTTCTTGAAATGCCGTGATAACCATCACAGCCGGCAATATAATCGCACTGGATTTTATGCTTCTTGCCATCATGTTCAAAACTAACGAATGGAAGTTCACCTTCTATTTCATGGGGCGTTACATTTTGGGCTTCGTAATATGATATTTGATTGGAATTTTCGCGCGCTTCCATTAAATCGCGGGTCAGTTCGGTTTGGCCGTAAACAATAACACTTTTGCCGCCGGTTAATTTTTTAAAATCAATATGCGTGCGTTTTCCGTCCACCGCAATCTCAACACCGTCATGAACCTCGCCTTCCTGGTCCATACGCTCGCCCGCACCCGCGGCGCGCAGCAAATCAGCAAAACCCTGCTCCAACACTCCGGCACGAATGCGCCCAAGTACATAATCAGGCGTAACCCGCTCAAGGATGACATTATCAATCCCTTGTCTTTGAAGAAGTTGGCCGAGTAAAAGCCCCGAAGGACCTGCCCCGATAATGACCACTTTTGTTTTCATTATACCCCTTATTATTGACGTTGCTGATCCAGTTCCATTGTTCTTTTCTTTGCTTGCGCCATAATTTCATCAAGCGCGCGGCGATTAAAATATTCACCATTATTCATCACGGCAAAAATATCCTGTGTCGCTTTTATATTTTCAAGTGGATTGCTATTAAGCACAACAATATCAGCATTTTTCCCGGCCTCCAATGTCGCAAGGCGGTCCATCTGCCCCATGAATTTTGCACCATTTATCGTAGCACTTTGTAATATTTCCAGCGGTGTCAGTCCCGCATCCTGAAAATAGGTCATTTCCTCATGAAGCGCGAATGCCGGATAGACAAAGGTATTCACCGGCGCAGAATCGCTACCAGCAAGGATCAGCATTCCGGCCTTTTGAATATGCGGTAATTGACTAGCCACCAACTGATATGTGTCCTTTTTCCGCTGCTTATCGGCTGGAGTGTCACCAGCCATTCGGTCAATTCGCCATTGATATTTCGATGTGAAAAGTTTTGTTAAATATTGCCTAAACGGATGCTTTGATTCCAGCTCTGGATTAAAATAAGTTAGCTTATTGCTGCCAATTAATGTCGGTGATATGGCAACATTCTTTTTTGCAAGCTCTTCGTAGGCGGCATTAGCATGCTGCTGATCAAAATTACTGAAATAATTTGCCTGCGCCTGTGATTTACTGATCGCACCGGATATTACCTGATCAACATTTGGCCTTTCATCGCTACCAAGCCTGATGGTAAAGCTGGCATGCTCGATGCTTGAGAGCCCCGCATCCGCAAGTGAGTTTATCGTCAGATCATAAGGAATATGTGCAGAAACTAGATAGCCGCGGTCGGATGATGCCTTAACACTTTTTAAAAAGAGCTCCCCTGCCAAGGCATTATCGGTCACCTTAACCAAATCCACTTTGTAATCATCCAGCATATCAAGCATCTGAAAAAGTTCCTGCTCATTGGCTATTTCAAGATCATCGGGCCATACGGACCCGATCCCTTCCAGTTTCCGGCCAGCGGTAAATATTTGCGGACCAAATAATGTGCCGTCCGCCACTTCATCACGCCATTTAAGCACCTGTTCGCCGAGATCACTTGCCATATCGCGAACCGTGGTAATGCCGTAAGCAATATAAAGCGGAAGCAGCGCCTTATTATCTTCAATAAGGTCTTTACCCTCAATATGAATATGCATATCCCAAAGTCCCGGAATAACATATTTACCGTTTAGATCAATTTCCCTAAGCCCCACATGATCTTTCTTTGAAGCCGCAGGTCCAACAAAAGAAATTTGCTCATCATCAATCGCAATAATACCGTTTTGAGTAATATTACCGGTTTTTACATCAATAATATTTCCGCCAAACAGCAACTGATCATGACTATCCTGCGCATAAGCATTTGTCATTATCAGGAAAAATAATGCTGAAATTAGTATTTTTGTCATTTCCTGAGCGCCTCTGAAAGTAGATAAAGAATATCACCGCCTAGCGTCGCCCCCGCCACCGCCGTTACATTTCCAATCGGATCATAAGCCGGGGCAATTTCTACAAGATCAGCCCCTATTATATTAAGCCCTTTAAGGCCCTTCAATATTTTACGCCCCATCATTACAGTAGGACCGCCCGAAACCGGCGTCCCTGTTCCCGGTGCATAAGCCGGATCAAGAAAATCAATATCAAATGTAAGGTAAGCTTTTTTATCCCCAACACGGTCTCTAATCCGCGTTGCCGCTTCTGATGCTTTCATTTCATCTAGTTCATCAGCAAAAATAATTTCAATACCGTGGGTTTCCGGATTTGGTGTTCTAAGCCCCACATGAATGGAATGCTCTAGATCAAGCAGCCCTTCTTTGATGGCATGATAAAACATGGTGCCGTGATTATAATCATCATCTACCCATGTGTCTGAATGGGCATCAAAATGAATAAGCGCAACAGGACCATGCTTCCTAACATGGGACCGAAGCAGCGGCAGCGAAATAAAATGATCCCCGCCCATAGAAAAACAAACCGTATCGCTTGCTATTATTTTATCGACAGTTTCTTCAAGCACATCAATCATCCGCTGCGGATAACCGACAAAATTACAGATATCACCATAATCAATCACTGTATGATGCTCGGCGATATGATAATCCCAAGGCCACAGCCCATATTCAAATTCACCGGTAAGTGTTGATTGCTCGCGCATGGCACGCGGGCCAAACCGCGCCCCCGGACGGTTCGTTGTACCAAGGTCATATGGCACGCCAAGAACGGCAATATCCGCATTTGCCAAATCTTTAGAAAATTTAAAACGCATAAAGCTCATTGGCCCTGAATACGCCTCATCCCACCAATTATCTAACATCTCATCATCGCGCGGCATTTTAATCTCCTAAATATTACTCAATCACCTTAGAGAATTAGATTTTTCAGATCAATTGATATTCTTGCTTTTATTGGAAGCCCTGACTAAGCTCATTTAATCATAGGGAGAATAAAAATGGATAAATCATTAACAAGACGCGAATTTGCCATCGGCACCACCACAGCAATTGGCGCACTTGCCGCAAGCAGCATGTCAGCAGGGGCGCAGGAAAATAACGATACGCTCCCCTTTGATGTCATAAGCGGCACCAAGCAGTTCAACTTTCACAATATTTTAAATAACGACGCTGCCCGCATTGATATGCCCGTCGGCGTTATCAACGGTGCGAAAGATGGTCCCACTCTAATCGTCACGGGCGGCTTATTTGCCACCGAATTTTCTGGTGTTGAGGCCGCATCACGCATGTACCGCGATTTTGATCCTAAGGATATATCAGGCAGGCTGATCATTATTCCCGTTATCACCCTAGACGCGTTTCAATTCAGAACGCCTATGTTTAATCTTTCCTCCGGTGTCAGCCCACGCGACGGCAAAAGCCTGAATGGGGTTTTTCCCGGCAACAAGGATGGCTCACCAACCGAAGTTCTGGCTCACTATGTTTTTAACGAACTGGTTATGAAATCCGACTATCATATTGATCTGCGTGGTGGTGATTTATCTGAATCCCACGTGATCCATTCAATCCACCCCAATAACGCGGATAGAGAGACCAATCGTATATCAGAAGATATGTCCCGCGCCTGCGGTTTTGAATATTTTCAAGCACGGGACGTTGACCCGAGAAGCCTTGTTTATGAAGCATCCCAAGCAGGCATTCCCAGCATTATCACCCAGTGTGGTCTAGGTTATAAAACCCAAGCCGAAGAAGATTTTATCAATTCCCATATTTCTGCCGTAACCAACATTATGAAGCATTTCAACATGATGGCGGGCAGCCCAATAATCCACCAAAACCAAAAAGAATTCACAGTAGGCTTTGATCAGGTGCGCGCCAAAAGCTTCGGCACTTTTCAAGGCATAGCCGATCAGGGGGACATCTTGAAAAAAGGACAACTCATTGGCCGGGTAACAGGACTTGATGGCAGTGTATTAGAAGAACTCCACTCCCCCATAAACGGCGTCGTCCATGAACTACTGGTGCGCCGCGTGGTTTCTCAGGGCGATCTTCTTTATAACTTAGTACAAATTAAAGGCT
>Ga0233449_1000846_pt1 | contig 32110 bp, 33 predicted proteins | sample SI_124_October20_FD_183012 | JGI IMG/M metagenome (GOLD analysis project Ga0233449, IMG submission 183012) | Seawater microbial communities from Saanich Inlet, British Columbia, Canada - SI_124_October2016_200_MG | ecosystem: Environmental > Aquatic > Marine > Inlet | place: Canada: British... | reverse complement strand
TTTATTTTTTTTTTTTTTTTTTTTTTAGTATTTATAATGAATATTATTTTAAAAGATAACAGGACTAATTTTAATAAACTTACCTTTTCCCAACATAACAAACGTTTTGTGTGTGATGAACTGACAACCGCTATATATTATAATAAAACCGAAGAGTCCCTTAAACTGACAGCCGAAATGTTAGCCAGTTCATATATTAAAGAATTATGGTTTACATATATTAACTATTACAGTAAATATATACACGTATCTAACATCAAGTTTCCTATTTATTTAAATAATAAATATAATGACTTTAAAGAAATTGCTTGCTCACATAAATCCGATTTAGATTTAAGAAACAATTATGACATAAGAAAATTATTTTTTACGATTACATACATATTATGTAACCTACCTAAGGACAATATATTCGAGTGTGCTACATTTAAATTAGACATACCCACTCTTCGTAAACAAACACGGGCAACATCAACTGAGTTTGTGGATAAATATTATACTGACGACGACCCTAAAGATTACTATATGTTAATAAATGAATTTACATATCATTTAGAAAAAACACAAGATAAGACATGGATACTATATTGGATAAACTGTGTTGTAGAATTGGAGACTCATTTTAGAAAACAAAATAAAAGTTTTGTTTGTAGTGTGAGACAACTTCCTTTACCTGTCCCCAACGAGACAAATATCATCTGGCTATTATGGTACATCATAATTCAAGTTTCACATTCTAAATCAAACTTAATACAAAAGTCGGTTCAATCATTATTCGAAATATTTACTATTAAATACACCAAACAAACAAATAAAAAACAAAAATCACTTATAGGTGTTGCTGCTTTAATGAATTATCATATAGGAGATGTCAATGTAAAATTAGTTACAAACATGGATGAATTGTCTACTTTAGATAAACATATAACTACCATATTTACTGCTCTTCAGAAAAAGCAAATTTGGGAAAAACCAATTAAAACAGATAAAGAAATGTTATTTGATTCTATTTATAAATAGGGTGTTATTATAATGACTAGAATGAAAAATATAGCGGGTTCATATTATTCCACAAATAAATCAGTAAGTAACAATAATAATGAAGAAGGTAATATTATTAGTTATACAAATAATAATAAACCTAATAATGGTAATATCAGATATGATAACATGTTAAATAATTTGTCTCAAAATGTGCCACCAAACGTAACTCCAAATAAGTCGCCAAATAATGTGTTAAATAACGCTTCTGTCAATTTACCAAACAACGCGCCAGCTAATTTGTCTCCAAGTGAGCCTATTAATTTAACTCCCAATGTGTCACCTAATTCACAATCCAGTGGTATGTCGTCTACTGCTGGTTTTATTATAGTTATGGTAGCAATTATAGCAGGAGTGTTATTTTATTTTAAACACCATATAATTAAGTATTTTAATAAAGAAGAAGACACATCAGTATCAACTGAAGTACATCAGCTAAAAAAAAGTATTAAAAAAGAAAAGCGTAAAATAAAGAAGCGTGAAGAAAATAAATCAACATCAAATAAACCAACTATATCAGACCTAAAAGACACTGTATCTAACAAAATAAAATATAATAAAAATCAAATAGCTGACTTCGATGGATATTGTTACATAGGATATGACAAAGGACAGAGACAATGTACTGACATAGCAAAAAATGATGTATGTCTCAGTGGAGAAATATTTGATAACGCAGACAAGTGTGCGTTTCCAAGGTTACGGTAATCATAGTGAACTAAAATAAGGTACATTAGTTATTGGATCTGGAGGACAATTAGGTTGGCTTAATGATAATAATCTTAGTTGGTATCTACTTAATTTTTTACTTTTACTTGACTGTAATACAGTAGGTGTAAAAGATACTGATTTATGTTGCAAAACCTCATATTTTCTTCGTTCTTTACCCATATCATATGTAAATAATGGATCACCCGATGTGCCATCTGAATAAGGTATATTATTTCCAGTGTCTCTACCCAATCTTGTTGGTGTAAAAGGTAATCGTGATTGTATACGTCGTAAGTATAACGTATTCTGTGTAAATGGGTCGACATTTAATGCCAAATAGTCTGGCTCATTCGCCACATCTGGGTCAACGTATTGCCATCGCGTTGAAGAGACATCATCTACATATCTTGTAACACTAATAGTTACGTTTTCTTGTGAAGTCATTATATTATAAAAGTATTTATTTATTTGTATATAATGACTTACTGTCTAATGTTAAAGTACGTTTTACACATATGGTGCTGTGAGCATAAGGGTTTTTATTTAATTCTATAAATTTAGGCACAGTTATTTTATTATTTGATATATCTTTCACCATATGTAATTCTGGACTTTTCTTTTCGGTGGAAGCCATCATTATATAATGTCTTTATTTATCATCGTCCTTATTTTCTTCGAAGATTTCTCGCTTAATATCCTCAAGTGATGCGTTCATCCCTAAAACAGTGTCCTGTGTCGTCGCATTCTCAATAGATACCAGTTCACCCTTGTCGTTAATACTTTGTGTAAGCTTATTACCGGTTTCCTTCGCTAGGTCAATATTCTTTTGGATGGCCTCTATTTTATCTGTCTTTAAACGTTCCTCAAAATGAACCTTTGCCTTTTCTTCATTCTTTTGCTTCTCATGCATAAGAGTATTTAATTCCTTTTCAAGATATTGGACATTTCCTGTCTTATATGCCTCCGGATGAAAAGGAAGCCAAGTTCCAACTGGACCAACATATACATCATGGTTAGGGTCAAGTTCACGTAATGACTTACACCGAAGTTCAGCCTCCTCTTGTGTTGGGAATGTTCCACGAACCTTAATACCACGAGTAGTCGTTTGGAACGCATTTGCCTTAGAATACGCCTTTTCTAATTCGTCTTCATTTTTATCAATAAAGTTCTTGTAATCATCACTAATATCGTTAGATAGGGTTTCCTTATCCGTTACGATAAATGACTCAAATTCCTTAAAAATATCTTCAGATGGTAACTTATACTTATATGAAATAAAGTTAATAAATTCAACAAACTTATTCATAGATTTTGTGTTATCATACTGCCTGATGAACTCTTCAAAAAAGTACAGTTCCTTCTTCTGGATGATATTTTCTGGTGAAACAAACGACAGACATGTAAAAGATTGTTCAGCAATAGGCTTATCGACATCTAGTAAATCTACTTGACTACTCATTATATACCATCTTAAATATTTGTGTTTATATATTATTTTCTATATATTATTTATATGTTGAACGTTAAAGAGGTAGTGAAACGAGTGATAAAATATTTAATAGAGGGTCTTATGGTATCGATCGCCGCATACGCCATCCCAAAACAGAGCCTAAACATGGATGAAATTTGTCTCATAGCATTAGTATCCGCGGCTACATTTAGCATCCTAGATAGTTACATACCTACTATGGGACAGACCGCACGAACGGGTGCTGGATTTGGTATTGGTGCGAACCTTGTAGGATTTCCAGGTGGTCTCTAACGTGTCGGTATGAATTGCCAGTTTAGTTCATGACAAATTTTTTTCCATATGTCATCTTGTTCCTTTTTTTTTTGTTCCTTTAACATTGGAAAATATGGTAAATATTGTGTCTCACCTAATAGTTCACACAACTTATAGAGAGTGTAATAGTAATTTAAAAAATTTACTCTATCTTTAGGACAAAACTTTGAGTAAGGAATCTGTATGCTCATAAATAACGCGCATAAGGTGTCTTCTAATTTAGGACTCATCACGGGTGGTTTAATACCCAGAATATCTTTAATAAATGATATGTGTTCATAATATTTATTATAATGTAATTTTTTCAATATCTCTTTGGTTTTTTTATAGGTTAGGTCAGATAATTCTAACCGTTCCTTTTTAATTTGTTCTTTAATATTGTTAATTATTTCAATTGGTATGTCCGTTGCTTCTTTTGCTTGAACTTGAGACAACACCTCTCGGAAATGATTTATTCTTTTATAAGCATAAAAAGATATTTCTTTAGGAGGTTCTTTATACGTTGGTTTGTCATTGTCCACGAAGAATACTTGACTATTAAAACATTTATTACATAAAATAAGACCTTCATGCTGAACCTTAATCATTTCACCTGTAGGACATTTATTACACTTGAATTCATCATATAAATAATCATTAAAATTACTGTTATTAAAATTATTTTTACGAATGTATGATTTAATAGATGAGTTTAGTTTATTTAATTCACCATCATTTGTGTCTTTAAAAAAAAAGTTATTTAACATTTGTGTAGGATTCTTGTTTGACTCTATGTTTTGTTTAGCTTCAAAATAATCGAATAATTCTTTAGAGTTATCCAGAAAATATTTTTTTTTACGCTTGCTCACTTTAGCCGCATTAACCGGATTTTCTTCTTCTTTTTTAAGTTCTGTTAGGTAGTTATTATATAGATTATCTATAGTATTTTCATTCATGGTAAATATCGACAAATGCCTTTATTTGTTTTAAAAATTAATTAGTATATTTTTAATTTTTTTATCTATGGTAATATTATACTATGGGAGGAGGACTAATGCAACTGGTAGCTTATGGCGCACAAGACGTATATTTAACTGGTAATCCACAGATTACCTTCTGGAAGGTGACCTACAAGAGGCACACCAACTTCTCGATGGAGTCCATTGAGCAGACTTTCAACGGACAGGCTGATTTCGGTCGGCGTGTAAACTGCACCATCTCCCGAAATGGTGACCTTGCTTTCCGCACTTACCTTCAGGTAACTCTCCCACAAATTGGACAGGAACTCAACACATCTGGTGATGTATACGCCCGGTGGCTTGATTTCCCTGGACACCAGCTCATTGAGGAGGTTGAGGTAGAGATTGGTGGACAGCGCATTGACAAGCACTATGGTGACTGGATGCACATCTGGTGTCAGCTCACCCTTGACAAGAACCAGCAGGCTGGATACAACAAGATGGTTGGCCAGACCACCCAGCTCACCTTCATGACCGACCCTACCTTCGCTCCTGTCGATGGACCTTGCGATTCCTCGGCTCCAAGCCAGGTATGCGCTCCTCGCAATGCTCTTCCAGAGACCACCCTCTACATTCCTCTCCAGTTCTGGTTCTGCACCAACCCTGGACTTGCCCTCCCTCTCATTGCTCTCCAATACCACGAGGTCAAGATTAACCTTAACCTCCGGGCTATCGACGAGTGCCTATGGGCTGTTTCGGCTCTTGACGGAACCGCTGGTGACGAGAAGAAGGTAACTGGTGCTTACCAGCAGAGCCTCGTAAGCGCTTCCCTCTACGTAGATTACCTCTACCTTGACACTGATGAGCGCCGCCGAATGGCTCAGAACCCAACCGAATACCTCTTCGAGCAGCTCCAGTTCACTGGCGGTGAGGGTGTAGGTTCGTCTTCCAACAAGATTCGCCTTAACTTCAACCACCCATGCAAGGAACTCATCTGGGTTGTCCAGCCTGATGTAAATGTAGATTACTGCGCGGCCACCCAGGCTGGTTCGGCTCTCTTCCGAACCCTCGGTGCTCAGCCATTCAACTACACCGACGCTCTTGATGCTCTCCCTAACTCCATCAAGGCCTTCTCCGCTGCCGAGACTGTTTCGGGCACATACGGTGTCATCTCCAACAACGCTTTCGAGCAGGCTGAAGTTCCTCAGCTATCGTCTGGAAACACCAGCTGGAACGCCACCTCTGACGACTGGGCTGGAGCAGGAAACACTGCCCAGGCTTCCACTGTATCCGATGCTGGCGCGTTCGTTCTCTCGGAGACCTCCCTCGACATGCACTGCTGGGGAGAGAACCCAGTTATTACCGCCAAGCTCCAGCTCAACGGACAGGACCGGTTCTCGGAGCGTGAGGGCACATACTTCGACCAGGTTCAGCCATTCCAGCACCACACCCGCACCCCTGACACCGGTATTAACGTTTACTCCTTCGCTCTCCGCCCAGAGGAGCAACAGCCATCCGGAACATGCAACTTCAGCCGCATTGATAACGCTACTCTTCAGCTTGTTCTTTCGAACTCGGCTGTCGCCGGAACCAACACCGCCAAGGTCCGTGTTTTCGCCCGTAACTACAATGTACTGCGCATTATGAGCGGTATGGGAGGATTAGCATACTCCAACTAATTCGGCTTAATATACAATTAACATAAAATTGATTTAAAGATTCATCATATATACATATATAATGAATTACAAGGCTACATATGACATTGATAATGAACACAATTGTGGACGAATTAGGTTTAATAATATTTTAATTATGGTTGATTTAAATGACATGACAAAAATTATCAATTGTCCAGATAAATTTACAAAGTTTAATGCTACACTAGAACCTTATCCTTATTATATGCGAAATTTACAAAGAATTACATTTCTTAAATATTTGTACGAATTAAACGACCCAGATGTAACATTTGTTTTTAAAAATAATAATATTTATGATTTACAACGCGATAATGTGTCTATTCAACATAAATATCATCCTAATGTTATTAAACTTTATTCTATTGTATCTTTTAATACAGGTCATCATTCAATAAATGGTAAGGATGCATACATTATGAAAAATCCCATTTGGACTACAGATAAGAACAAATTAATTATGTATTGTGAAAAAGATACCTTATGTGAGTTATGCACAGTATCGTATGAAAAGATTGTCGCGTTTGAAAAGGAACATAATAATGGAAATAAAATAACCTTTTATAAACATTCGAATAGCTATATTTATGGCAGATATTTAACAGGGACATTATCTATTTATCAAATCATTATTATAGGTGGTAAAGACATTACGCCGATTAAAGTTAATCATATTGACAATAACTCGTTAAATAACTCGATTAATAATTTACAATGTGCTGACAACTCGATTAATAATTTACAATGTGCTAACGAATCTGAGGATAATTTACAATGTGCTAACGAATCTGATGATAATTTACAATGTGCTAACGAATATGAGGATAATTTACAATGTGCTAACGAATATGAGGATAATTTATTAGGTGATATTAAACAACATAAATACCATACTACTGTCGCAAAACATCATACTATTGTATCATATCAGCCTGGGCATCATTTTAAAAAGGGAATAGACGCATATGTTATGAAAAATCCTATATGGACAACCGATAAGAATAGATTAATTATGTTTTGCGAAAAAGATACATTATGTGAACTGTGTCCTTTATCTTATAATAAAGTATTAGAGTTCGAAAAGGAACATAATAACGGAATAAAAATGACATTTTATAAACAACAAAATGGTTATGTATACGCTAGTTATTTAAATACGGCATTATCTATTCACCAAATTATTACTGGGTGTTATGGAAATGGTAAAGGAACTAAAAATATCAGCGTCGATCACATTGACCGTAATCCTTTAAATAACTCTTGGGAAAATCTACGCATTGCCACACGTGAAGAACAAGAACAAAATAGTAAAGGCATCATGAAAGACACAAAACGAGCTAGGTCAGCCAACTCAAAAGAATTACCAGAAGGCATCACACAAGAATTAATGGGTAGGTCAATTTATTACAATAAAGAAACCTATGGAAACCATGGTAAAACACGCGAATTCTTCAGGGTTATATGGGAGGGTAAGGAAAAGGCAACTTCGAAAGCAGAAAAATTTACTATCATCGAAAAGTTAGCACAAGCAAAACAAATGTTATCTGACTTAGAAAATGATAGTTATGTTCCTCCTGCTAAAGCAACGCCTAAATATATTCGTCTAATTGAAAAAACACCCACTAAGTTATGTCTTGAATATGAAAGAAGGATTTTAAATGATGAAAATAAAACAATTAAACAAACCATGAAATTAAGTTTTACAATTACCGATGTAAATAAACAACAAGAGGTTATCAATGAGAAATTAAATTTATTTAAAGATAATATCAAAAATAAATATGATTTTGATGAATGGGAATTTTAAATTGATGTAACATTACCAAACAACGTATATTACAGTCCGTCATATATGCTAATGTATTAAGGTTAACACACAACGCTGAACTATGGCACGTTGTAGTTCGGTGTGGTATTGTTAGAAATGAATACCTAGAAAAATTAAGAGATCGTTAGTTTATATAAATGACCTTATTACATATTTTTTATAATTCGTTCATATCGTAACCAAATTCCATAAGATATCTTTCAAACCGTTTGAATATTATCCGTTTTCTATATATATTTCATTTTTATTAAGAATATAACTTGTTCATATTTGTCTCTTCCATATGATTATTATTTTGAAACAACATATCAATATGTTCATTATTTAAAAATCTAAAGGTAAATGTTTTATTTTTTTCTTTACGTCCAACCCGTCCAATTGCCTGAATAATTTTTTCTTGTGTTAAATGTGTCATATTATCAGCCAGATAACATTGCGCAAACTGATAGTTAGTTCCATATATATAATCACTCGACGCCAATATCATGAATAAATTTTTATTATCTGCAAGTTCTTTCATAACGTTATTGTATGTCTCGTTGGATTTATTTAATATACCTATACCCATCATCAATAATATCTTATAATTTACCTCAATATCCAGGTCTATAATTTTTTTTATATATGAATCGTCTATTGATGAACTAAATACATTTGATGTTTTAAAATCATCTAACTGTGTCCATTTTTTATAGTGTACATTAGTATTGGGTATAAACATATTGTTTAGTTGAACCTCCTTAAATTGTTTTTCAAGGATACCTATGTTTTTTTGAATTTCTTTTGTACTGGCATCAAATCTTTGGTTTTCAATCATCTTATCTTCCATTTTACTCATTTTATCTTCCAAGTTTTTACTAAGTTGTTCTATTTTTTTACATACCTTTGCGTTATATTCGACGTGTGATTCTAGATGATTCAGTATACCCGATGGGATATTCGCATCACTTATGAGAGTTTCCATATGAGACAAATCATCTGTAATCCATAATGCTGGTCCATGAACTATATTTGATGCGTCCTTGCTTGTAAATGACAGAGAGTTATCAAACACCTTATTATTTGTTGGTGATTGTAATGGATATGTTTGTATTAGTTCATAGTATAATTGTTTAATAGCAAGCGGTGTTATGTCGTTCATAGGTAAATTAAATTCCACCCCAGATGACAGTATATAATCACAGCATTCACGAATACTTAAGAATTTTATATATTTACAACCTATAGATGATATGAACGCCGGAATATTTTCTTTTGTTATGCGTTTATGTGGCATAATAATACCCCCTTCTTTGTCTACCAAAGTTATATTAGAATGTTCATCAGATGTCTCTATCTTATGATACTCACCATTAAATTTATTTTTATAGCTATCTATAACTTGAGACAAATTCGCTGGTAGGGTAGCAGAAGACATAACGATATTTGGAATTTGATTTACATTCCAGTTATGTTTAATTATAGAGTGTAATGGATGTTCTTCGTGATCCATTGATATAGTAGGTTCATCCCAAAATAATATAATCTTTTGTTTTTCAAAAAATGTAAGCATATACTTCATTGCTATCTCATATGAACTTAGGTCACATAACAGCATTTCAACCTTTCCACCTTCTGAATGTATGGGGTATTTAGTGGAAGTATATTTAGATACTGAAAAATAATGTAGCCTTACGTCATCAACACTATTACAACCGAAAGCAAATCCTACTTTACGTCCGATATTAACACAGCTTTTTGCCAAGTTTACTGCAATATGACGTGAAGCACATATAAAAATAACCTTATATTCTTCACATAGTCCAATGGGTGTTAGTGTTTTACCACAACTAGTTGGCGCAACATAAAATACTAATGAAGGACTCTGTTGTTGTTTATATATTGAATATAATTGTTTTTGGTGTTCATAAAGTTTAACCTTATTATAATTAAAAATTTCATTATTTTCTAATATATCATAGCCATGTTTTAATAAGTCTCTTGGTTTAAATACATAATCTTTTATATATTGTGATACCATTTGTAAAACATATTTATTTAACGTAAAATGATTTACTAAAAAGTTTATGTTATAGTAACATATTAACTTATTTGATTTTATAAATTTTTTTAGGTATCCAATTAATATAATTTCTATTGAATTACTTATATCAATCGTTTGGTTATCTAAACGAATTTTATCCTTTTTAGATAACTTTTGTTTAATCTTAATGTCTCCAATATCATATTTTATATATTTTTTATAATTGCTAGCTATATATGGTTTAATAAACGTATCATATACATAATAATCACTTTCATTATGGTTTAGTTTAATTATGTCTCCTAATGTATTATGTATTGAGAAACTAGCAGTCGGATTAGTATATCCTTCTTTAATCAACTCTAATATTTTCTTTTCCTTATCATCTACTGATTTTTCGATACCTTGCCATTCATTTTTTGTCATTTTATTCTGTTTAAAATAATCCATAATATATACATATACGTTGTGTATTTATATATTCTATGTTATCATTATTTAACTCGCGTATAATACATATAAATACACTATTTATAATATATAATAATGAAAATTGATAAAACATACGTTATTAATTTAGAACACCGGTCGGATCGTCGTACACAGATGGAGGCACAGCTAAAGAGGGTTAATATTGAAGATTACGAATTTTTTAAGGCTATCCAACCTACGTTAGCGGAAGTACATGAATGGAATCCAAAATATATAACTCCAACACCTCCATGGCTTTCATCAAGCACAACCGACATTGATAAATATCGTATAGGTTCACTTGGTTGTCTCAAAAGTCATTTAGCAATCATAACTGACGCACTCAGCAAGGGATATGATAATATTATGATCCTAGAAGATGACACAGAATTTTTATTTAATATGAAGTTCAAGGATGTATTGAGACATCTTAAACCGCATACTGATATGGTTGAAGACCATGAATATGGTATTCTATATTTATCCGGTAACCATAATGGTGGTGTAGTAAAAAAAATGTCTGGTAATATTTCGTTTGTACAAGGAACATTAACTACGGGTAGCTACATTATCTCAAAGAGAGGCATGGAGTTAATGGTCAAACAAATTAATCATTTTGAACGTGAAGTAGATGTATATTATGGATTTATTTTACAGACACAACTTAAGTGTTTTTGTTTTACACCACATCTTACGAGACAAGGTTCTGGTTATTCAGATATATTACAACGTGCCGTATCATATCCATTAAATCAAACTATTAAACCTAAATAATTTATTAATCCTTAAAAACTTATTTATTATAAAACGGACTATGTATTACATATAAATCTAATATGTCATACTTACCTTTATTAAGTACATCAACTATTTTTATTCATATAAGGAACTAATAGTACTGGTTAGATATCGTTACACATATGTATTTGCAATACAATTGTGTATTTTATCATACACAGTATATCCTATACCCATTGATATACACCCAATAGACGCTCGATGACTTACACCAATAAATAATGTTTTTATTGGCAGTTTAAAATAAGACATCATGTTTTTATTAACATTAGAATATTGTTGGTGTGTTTTTATGTAATCAAATGGTTGTGATATTACGCTACCTATTAGACCAGTGCCTGCGGATGTTAATAGCTTATCCGTATCGTATTCAAACGTCTTATTAAAATTTAAAGACACACAAGACGCAAATATACTATTCCTATAACAGGTAGCCATAAAACCTTTATTTTGACAGATTACCTGTAACGATATAGGTTGTTGCGATATTAATCTAGTTTTTATAATCTCTATTGGATTATCTATGACTGTTTGTGTACCCCCGACTATCAGTCCAGTTAACACAATACGACTGATGGTGTTATGGTCTCGTAAATAATTAGAGACATTATTTTGAGTACTCCAATATAACATTCGCATTGGAATTATACCAAATAGTCTAGGTGTTATTCCACTATAATAATTTCGTGACAACGTCAATGTGAACTGGTTATTTTTTTGGACATATTCTTGCTTTTTTGTTTTGATATAATCTAAGGGATGAGTGACCATGATTTCGATTATACCTGATATGCCTCCGGCAATATATATGTCATACATACAATATGTTTGACGATACTTTTATTTCAATTTTTTATATATTTTTATTTTCCTGATTTATAAATAAAAAACAAGGCACTGCCTCCCCACTTTCAGATTTATACAAAGGTATTAGTTTTAGGTAAGGATTATACTTTTATTTATACTTTTATTGTTACGGAAATAGATACAATGTATAAAAAAAGTATAAGGCGAAATTTACACAACAATAAATGACATACAATTAGGTAACGTTCTTGATAAATTAAATAGTAAAAATCACGCAAAAAAGAACCAAAAAGAACCAAAAAAAAGAACCAAAAAGAACCATTAGTCTATACTGTAAGATTAATGAATATTTGATTTTGATTTTTGATTTTTGATTATGATTATGATTTTGATTTTGATTTTTATAATTTTTATATTTATTTTCCTGATTTACAAATTGAAAACAAGGCACTGCCTCCCCGCTTTTCGATTTATACAAAAGTATAAATTTTAGGTAAGGATTATACTTTTATTTATACTTTTATTGTTACGGAAATAGATATAATGTATAAGAAAAGTATAAGGCATATTTTAGCTAAAATAAATGACACACAACTAGGTAACCTTATCAATATATTAAACGCTGAAAATCACTCAAAAAAGAACCAAAAAGAACCAAAAAAGAGAACCAAAAAGAACCATTAGACTCTACTATTTGATGGATGGATATTTTAAGTTTGATTTTAATTTTTGTTTTGATTTTGATATTTATTTTCCCGATTTATAAATTGAAAACAAGGCACTGCCTCCCTGCTTTTCGATATATACAAAAGTATAGATTTTAGGTAAGAGTACTACTTTTATTAATACTTTTATTGTGTTGGAAATAGATACAATGTATAAGAAAAGTATAAGGCATATTTTAGCTAAAATAAATGACACACAACTAGGTAACCTTATCAATATATTAAACGCTGAAAATCACTCAAAAAAGAACCAAAAAGAACCAAAAAGAGAACCAAAAAGAACCATTAGACTCTACTATTTGATGGATGGATATTTTAAGTTCGATTTTGATTTTAATAATTTTTATATTTATTTTTTTCTGATTTATAAATTGAAAACGAGGCACTGCCTCCCTACTTTATTATTTATACAAAAGTATAAGTTTTAGGTAAGGATAATACTTTTATTAATACTTTTATTGTGTTGGAAATAGATACAATATATAAGAAAAGTATAAGGTTTATTTTAGCTAAAATAAATGACATACAACTAGGTAACCTTCTCGATATATTAAATGCTGAAAATCACTCAAAAAAGAACCAAAAAGAACCAAAAAGAGAACCAAAAAGAACCATGTATGGAATTAATATAAATATATATAATGTATATGTATATGGAAAATTATTCGTGTGACATATGTGATTATAGCACCATTTATAAAGCAAATTATAATAAACATTGTAATACAAAAAAACATTTTTTAATTATGAATAAAAATGTTAAGAAGTGTCAAAAGAAAACAAAACATGAAGCAACTCATATATGCGAGTATTGTGATAATGCGTATGTATATAAGACATCGTTATATAAACATAAACTACATCGTTGTAAAATAAAAATGAAGCAGGACGAACTAGCTACTCTCGATACACAAATACAAGAAGGGCGACATATCACAAACCAACAAGTCAATAATAATTATGGAGACAATATCGGCACCCAAAATAATATACATATACATTCCTATAGAGACACAGACTACAGTAAGCTGACCGACGCTAATTTCATACATGCATTAACAAAGGGATTAATGTGTGGAAATGAAATAATCAAACAAGTTCATTTTAATGATCTCATACCCGAAAATAAAAATATTCAGCTCACCAATTTGCGAGGCGATTTTATGAAAATCATGCAAAATAATAAATGGACTACTGTTGATAGACGGAGTCAGTTAGAGTCATTATTAGAAACTGCTGATGATTTATTAAGTGAATGGTTAGAGACAGCAGATAGACAACACAAGGAACGGCGCGAGACAATATCCGACAGAGCGGTAAATCAAAAAGAACATATTTTAAAAACGTTCAAATTAATGTTATATAATTTATGCGCAGAATGATGCTGACGCAGAATGATGCTAACACAGAATGACGATGCTTGTGTAAATGATAAATACATAAATTAGTGGGGTGTTTAATTATATTACAGATGAATACTCTACGATTGTCTCTACAATTGTCTCTACAATTGTCTCTACGATTGTCTCTACGATTGTCTCTACAATTGTCTCTACAATTGTCTCTACAATTGTCTCTACGATTGTCTCTACGATTGTCTCTACGATTGTCTCTACAATTGTCTCTAGTTTATATATTTAGATTTATTGATAAATTTAATTTATTGATATTTTAAATTTATAAATAAAAAATAGGGTGCAGCCTCCCCACTTTTCAATATGACAAATGTCATGGTTTTTACGTAAGGATATGACTTTTACTAAGACTTTTTATATTATGGAAATAGATACAATGTATAAATTTTGTCATATGTGTTTTTTACATAAAATAATTATTACTTAATACGTAATATATATCATAATTTAAACGCTAAAAAACGTCAAAAAAAGAACCAAAAAGAACCAAAAAGAACCAAAAAAAGAACCAAAAAGAACCAAAAAAGAGAACCAAAAAGAACCAAAATATAGAACCAATATAAAAATATATAAAGTATGTGTATATGGAAAAATATTCATGTGATGTATGTGATTATAGCACGATATATAAAGCCGATTATAATAAACACTGTAATACAAAAAAACATCTGGCGACCATGAATAAAAATATTAAAAAGTATCAAAAGAAAACAAAACAAGAAGCAACACACAAATGTGAGTATTGTGATAATGTGTATGTATATAAAACTTCACCATATAAACATAAACTACATCGTTGTAAAATAAAAATGAAGCAGGATGAACTAGTAATCGTCGAACGGCAAATACAAGAGAAGAAACATGTTATTAATCAACAGATTATCAATAATAATAATTATGGAGACAACATAGGTACTCAAAATAATATACACATACATTCCTATAGAGACACAGACTATAGTCAATTAACGGACGCTAATTTTATACATGCGTTGACAAAGGGATTAATGTGTGGAAATGAAATAATTAAACAAGTTCATTTTAACGACCTTATTCCTGAAAATAAAAATATTCAATTGACAAATCTACGTGGGGACTTTATGAAAATAATGCAAAATAATAAATGGACGACGGTAGATAGACGTACACAACTAGAATCATTGTTAGAGACAGCGGACGATTTGTTATGTGAATGGTTGGACACGGCGGATAAACAACATAGAGAGCGTCATGAGACAATATCTGATAGAGCGGTTAACCAAAAAGAACATATTTTAAAGACATTCAAGTTAATGTTATATAATTTGTGTGCTGAAGGATAACTTATTTAATTATATATTGGTAATAATTAAATAAATATATGATTATTATGGAGGATTATATCTTATGGAACATTGTTGATGGTGCTAGGCGTTAATAAGGTGATTATGGAAGATGATGATAAAAGCCCCGACTTCGGTACATGTACCAAGTCAACGGACGAAGGTACATGTACATTTGGATTTGGAGTTTCTGTAGTGCGTGTCTTGCTGAGCGGGAATGAACCCTCCTCTGTAATCAGGAGAAGTCAGAACACGCACAGAACACCAACGAAGAGCGGATGTTTTATTTATATTTTATCTTTTAATATAAATAAATACAATAATACAATAATATAATAATCTTAATAAATATAGTTAATAATACTATATATGTATACAGTTGTTACTTGTTGGTATTCCATTAATTCTAAATTTAATGTTGAAAAATATAGTATATGGATGAATAATTTCGTGTCTTTACTAGATAATTTTAATTTAGTATTATTCACAAATGAGGAAAGTTATAAAGACATTGTTAAATTTATTCATCCAAATGTAAAAATTGTTATAAAAGAATATACAGAATTTTTATGTAATAAATGGGATTGGGAAAAGAACCATAAAAACAATTATTTATTAAATAATCAAAGTGTACATAATACGGACTGGCGATTGAATATGGTATGGTCAGAGAAAATAAACTTCGTCAATGAAGGTATTAAGTATTTTAATAATGATTATTGTATGTGGTGTGATATAGGGTATTTTAGGACACTGATTAGTAAAAAATTTCCTAACAAAAATATAGAACTAGACCCAGACAAAGTATATTATGCGTTAGTGTGTCCTCGTAAGCAACTGAATACGTATGTGCGGATGATATTACTCAAACAACAAGTGCCTTACGAACAAAACTCTATCGCAGGAGGATTTTTTTTGTCTCACATAAAAAATATAGAACATCATCATAAAATATATTATACAAAATTAGAATATTATTTTTTAAACGATATGTTAGTAAAAGATGATCAATATGTATTGCTCCATTGTTTTGTAGAAAATATGGTAAAGTATCATTTAATAGAAGAACCTAATCCACATATTTATGATAAATGGTTTGTATTTCAAAGATTTTTAACTTAAACGTTTATTTATATCTATAAATAATGATAAGTATTTTAATGCCAATATATAATGGAATTGAGTTTATAGATGAATCTGTAATGTCTATCATTAACCAAACATATAAAGAGTGGGAATTAATTATAGGTGTGAATGGTCATCAATCTGAATCACCTGTGTATAACATTGCAAAAAAATACAAGTCACAAGCTACTATATTAGACTTACATCACATTAAAGGCAAGTCTGCAGCACTTAATGAGATGTTAAAATACTGTAAATATGATTGGGTAAGTTTATTGGATGTGGACGATAAATGGTTGCCTAAAAAGTTAGAAAGTCAGTTGGAATTTATGACAACTTATGATGTGATAGGTACAAACTGTAAATATTTTGGTAGATTAAATAATTATCCAGTAATTCCAGTAGGAGACATAGGTAACCATAATTTTATAAATGGCAACCCTGTGATTAATAGTAGTTGTTTATTGCGGAAGGAGTTGTGTTATTGGGATGGAGAACATGATGGTGTAGAGGACTATGATTTATGGTTAAAATTATGGAGACAAGAAAAACGTTTTTATAATGTGCCTACCGTTCAAGTATTACATAGGATACATGAAAGTAGTGCGTTTAATGCAAAGGGTAATCATAATAAAGTTGGAGATTTATTACGAAAGTATGTGTAATTAGTTGATTGAATTTATTATTTGTTGTGTCATACCACCAAGTGTAAATAAATGTTTTACTTTGTCATAATTGTACCACATATTATCATATTGTTCCTCAGTAATATTTTTTAATATAGATTCCAGTTCATTAATTTTTGATATATGTATTGATATACATATAGTTGAATAATCTATAATGTCCATGAACGGAAGCCATTCTTGGTCATTCCATATATATATAGGTACTGTTCCTAGTTGAAAACATTCAAAAAAACGAAATGATGATCGTCCATATCCTCTTGGTGCGAGTGAAAACTTAGAGTTTATGGTAGTTTCAATAAATACATCTTGTAGTGATTTATTCACGGTTGGCGTCCATCCACCAGAATTAATCATCTTAAAATTAGGTAATTGAGATAAAGTAGAAAACATAACTTGTCTTACATTTGGTAACACATTATTGCTTGTAATATTACCAACAAATGAACATAAAATAGATTTATTATTAAATTTCTTTTTTTCCATAGATATTAATGTATCCTGTTTGTCCTCGTAAATTAAAGGTAACGGTATATCGCCAGAACATGCCCCATATACTATTGTATCAGCCGGTAAATCTAATAATGGACCATCGTCATATTGAACAACTGTAAAGTAACCAGTTTCAGATGGGTTTAGTGAAACCCATTCATTTAAGGATGCTTGCATAGACGCTTTATGATGTTTGAACCATCCTTCAATTTGAAAATTAGTCCATAAGGCCGGTATATATTTACGTGTTGTGTTGATATTATTATCTAGTAATTGCTTACAAAAATATTCTTCTAGATAAAAACCATTTTTAAATGGAGGGTATGTATCTTTATTTTTACAATAAAATAAATTATTTTTAATCATTATATGGTATATAATATGATGATTATTTAAGTATGTTTATTCTTTGATGAAATAATAAATAGGATAGGTATTATTAGGTTTATATAAAAACTTTAGTTCAAGTTGATTGACTGCTGCAAACTCATCAACGGCTTTAGTTGTTCCTGGATGACAACTATTATAATCATCACCAAGAAGCCACCCTCCTTTACGGACTTTACTAAACCAAAAAGGTAAATCTGCTTTAACCGCATCATAACTATGGTCAGCATCAACAAATACAAGGTCGAGTGATTCGGGAGGAATTTGGTCTTCTGAAATGGATGTGCTAGGTTGTCTGAACCATGTATAACGGTCAGAAAATGAACTGAGACAAGTTTTTATATTTTGGATTAATAATTCAAAACCACCGTATTTAATAACGTCAGTGGCAAATGCATCGTTTGGATAAAATTGCATTGGATCTATTAAATAAAGTTGTTCAACTGATGTGTCTTGTAAAATTTGTTCCGCGTGTAATCCATACCCGATGCCTACTTCAGCACAGGTTTTAAAATTATTATCGTTTATTACCTTTGATACAATACCATAATAGTACTGCGCCCAACCACCTTCAGTACCATTTGGGCCACCCGATTTCCAAATATTTTTTAGTTCAACATAATAAGGTGATAGAGTCATATATAACATAAATGTATATCTTTATATTTGTTTATAAAAATTAACTATATCAATTTATCCTTGTAATAATAATTTATTTATATGTACGGATTATACATATTACATAACATACATATGAATTAACAAAATGGATTATATATTATCTTATTAAGAAATAATAGTATTATAATAATTATAAAACTTAATAATGTTTATAATATAGTTACCGTTTTTATCTTCAACTATATCATTATAGTTATAGTATTTTTTGTAACCTAACGTGCTTGTCATATGTTTATATTGATTATGAATGAATCCTGATGTACCTTTATTTAATATTTCTATTATAGTTACATCTTTTTTACAAAAAGGTAAAAACGAAAAAGAACTTGAATGTGAAGACACAATTACATCAAGGTTCATAAATAATTGTATTTTTTGTTTAAATGAATATTCTTCAAGGAGTATATACGTCAAATCATTATGTTTATTAATAAACTCATCTTCATTTAACATATGTCTTTTTAGTGTACCATTATGAAATTGTGCGCTATCCTTTCTTGTTATGTATATTCTTGAAGGAGTGTCTATGATATCATTTGGTATACGACTTATAAATAAATTTGTTATATAAGGAATGACAATATGACTGTCCTTATAATTTAATAGACCTCCGTATATGTTAACAACTTCATAATCATCCAGTTGTTCTAAATTTTCAACAAGTGTAAATTTATCTTGTATTATATTAAAAGCTTCTCTCATAACGGAATTAACATGATTTAGGTGTATATTAATGGGGTATGTTATGTTGCCGCTAGGTTTTGATACATATTTATTAGGAATAGGAAATGTATTGACACTATGGTTTTTATCGGATACATTATATAACTTATTTTCAATATAATACAACCCAGCTATATTTAAATATATAAAATGATATAAATATAATTGCCCCCCCCACGGTCTTCCAGATGAAATAATGTTATTTTAGTCATACAATACAAATATATTATATATCAAATACTATATGCGGATAGCTATATTAATATGTGGTCATCTACGTGGATTTAGAGACACAATAGAGTTGTTAAAACAAAACATAATGTGGGATATAACACATATATATGATATATTCATACATCTGTCAACATCAGATGACATATATATAAATAATGTGATGGATATTAATGAAATTAAGAGAGAATTAAACCCTATGTCAATTATTGTATCAAACGATTTAATGATGTCTCCCGATGTAACTGTCAATAATGTACTGAACCAAAATTATAAGATATATCTATTAGGACAACATGTGTTCAGTATATCAAAAGCTCAATCTACATCTTATGATGTTATTTTAAAGGTTAGACCAGATATGTATATAATAAATAAAATAAATTTTAATGATGTCACACCAAATACAATACATATACCAGATGACAGTAAAATTGATACAAATAGATTGACAAATAAAACAGATAAATATATATGTGATATGTTGGCTTACGGAGACTGTAGCGTAATGAAATTATATTTAGGTTTATATTTAAAAATAAATGAACTAATAACACTATACGGTACAGTCAATGAGACAATATTATATCACTATTTATTTGATAACTCAATAGCGTATCAAGAAATACCAATACAATACGGTGTAATATTATCCATATGTAATACGATAGCCATATCAGGTGACTCAGGGACAGGCAAAACAACTATGTCATCTATATTACAGAATACTTATGAAAACGTAACACTTCTCGAATGCGATCGATATCATAAATGGAAACGTGGTGATGATAACTGGAATAAATTTACTCATTTAAATCCGGAAGCAAATTATATTACTAAAATGAATAAAGACGTATTTAACCTAAAATTAGGTAATGATATATATCAGGTAGACTATGATCATAGGACTGGTCTATTTACAGATGAGGAGATTGTTGAAAGTAAACCCAATGTTATAGTTTGTGGGTTACATTCATTATATTTGGATAAGCATATAACGAATATGAAAATTTATATGGATACTGATGAGAATTTAAGAATATATTGGAAGATAAAACGTGATATAAATAAACGTGGCTACACAATATCTCATATATATGAACAGATCATGAAGAGACGTAATGATTTTATTACATATATTTTGCCTCAGAAACAGCTTGCTGATATAATAGTTAATATGTATAGCCCAGGATTTATATTTAATATTGATTCCTTCGACGAACACATGATATTAAATGTAAGTGTAAGAATTGGGTTAAATATGGATTCATATGACCTAACTGAAATTTTAGGGGCGTTCGATACGAACAAAACAGTTACACAGGATAACTTTATGTACATATATTTTCCAGACGCAATATACCTAGAAAATATAATATTTAAATTATTTAAACTATTAAAAACTAAAATATAATAATACGAAAATGCATTTTAAATATATGTTATTAGATCTGGACGACACCTTATATGATTACGATTATTGTCATAAAATCGCTTTAGATGGACTAATCGATAAGCTTAACACATCAACCGATATATATGAACAAGTTAATAAAAAACTTAAATATGAATTATATGACACAGCTTCTAGTCATAGTATATATATATACATAAAACACATATTAGAACATTTAAATATGGATTTGACTCATATTGCGGAACTTTATTCTACCTATTGGACAATATTTTATATAAATATGTCCTGTAGAGAAGGAGTTATTTCATTTATACAATGGATTAAATCACAAAACATTAAAATAGCTATAGTGACTGACTATACATGTGAACATCAAATAAAAAAATTAAAAATATTACAACTATTACAATATATCGATCACGTAATTACAAGTGAAGAAGTTGGTATTGAAAAACCGAGTAAACAAATGTTTTTATCTGCTCTCCACGCACTTGATGCAAAATATACCGACGTTATTATGATAGGTGATAATTATGAAAAGGACATTCGTGGAGCACAGGCGGTGGGTATATTAGGTTATTGGTTTAATAAAAATATTGAAAAATCTACAATATCGAACAATGAATTTAATAATTTTAACCAGTTACATACGCATTTTAAGGAAATACAAAATGAACTTATTAAATTAGAACATATGTCAAAATATTGTGGGGAAAGATTTGATTTGACTCAAGCTGGTGGCGGAAATACGTCTATAAAGCATAAGGATTTAATGTATATAAAAGCATCTGGTTATCAACTTTCACAAGTATCAACTACAAGTGGTTATGTAGTCATTAAAAATGATATATTAAAAAAGGATATTAAAATAAATAATGTAAAACCAGTAACACAGTATAATTTTATTGGAAAAGAACGTGGTTCAATTGAGACATATATGCATTCTATATTAAAAAAATATACGATACATTTACATCCAATACAGGCAAATAAAATACTTGTGGGAACGAAATGTAAGGAATATATACAAAAGTTATTTATTAAAGATTATATGATAATAGATTATGATACACCAGGTATTAATGTTTGTAATAAAATTAAGGATTCATATAATAATGAAAATATTATCTTTATGATAAACCATGGAATCATAATAACAACAGACATATATGAAGACATATTACCTACATTAGAAACAGTTTTAAATAAATTTGATAATGAATATGATAAGTATAAATATGTTAACGTATTAAGTAACATAATAAATACACCAAATAATTATGAAAATGTATGTTATCTATGTGAAGACATGATAATAAATAATTATCTTATGAATAAAAAAGAATTATTTACCAAGGGAATTATAATGCCAGATATATTAATATATTGCGGTATAAAAATATTATTTATGAAAACAGAATCGTGTATATATGATTATGTTAGTAAGTATAACGAGTCACCTAAAGTAGTCGTGGTAAATAATCTAATATACATAATAAATGTATCGTTATCTAAATGTAGAGACACAGAAAGTGTATTGAAAAGCAACATGATGATATTGGATACAGTAAAGGAAGCATCATCATATTTATCTAATGATGAAATATGTTATTTAAATAATTGGGATGCTGAAAAATATAGAAAAACATTATAAATTAAATTATATACCAATTGGATAATAATGGATTTGAGATCATAGTGACTGAATAATGTAACTTAAAATCAGTCCATGCTCTTGGTCTGATATAATCATGATAATATATTTTATGGTCATTTATATTAAGTATATTTTTGTATTGACAATAATATATAAACATAGTGTTCGTACCGTCAACTAAATGTATTTCTTCTGACTGTTCAATTAATTTACATAACCATCCATTAAATTCACATAAGTTACTTATGTTTATACAAGGAAAATCATTATTAATATGTTTCATATCAAGGTTATTTATTAACCCGGTTGGTAATTTAAATGAATTTACTATATTATATTTACCGTTAATATTATATTTTGATATAATTTTATCATAATATGTTTGTTCCATAGCAAAATCTCGTATGTAATTAAACTTATCCATACGTACGTTATTATTTAGTCCAACCATTTTATAATAGACAATAGAATTGACCTCGGGTATTTTTAAAGGTAATGTAATATTTGGTTTATGCACATATTTGTCGGGTATATTTAAATTGACATAAAATGGGTTTGTATCTGAATAATAATGTTTACTATTTATTTTAGGATTTCCATATAATTTATAATTATCTAAAGAATGTTTCCAATTGCCTGTATATAAGTTTACAACATGATATGTATCATATGGAGATGATGATATGGATTGTAATATATCAGAACGAAATACTAAATATATATGATTATCACATTTTTTAAAAAAATGTTTGTAATGTTGTAGTATTTTATTAGATTCATTATTAAATAAAATATATACATTTGTATAATATTCGTTTAAATATAGAGATAATGCTACTATTGATAAAACATCGCCATATGTATCGCACGGTGGTATTAAAATAATATTTTCCATTATATTAACGAATTATTACAATAACATCCTCTATGTGCAATAGTTTCACCAATTGTCTTAGTATTTATGTTATATTTATTTAGAATGTAAACCAGTTGTGGTTCTAGGTCAGCATAAACAGAAAAAGGTGTTAAAAATTTACCCTTTACAGTTATATGTAAAAATAACATGTCGTCACAATAAGTTAATCCTCTATTAAAACGTGGTGTTATATGTTCGGTTACCTGGATACCATAACATTTTAATTTTGTTTTACAATATTGGATAACATCATCGTGTAATTCTAGTGATGAGTATGATTTGTTTGGAAATGTAGTAAAGAAAGATAATAATGATTTTTTATTCCATATTGAAGGTGAACAATCACAAGGTGTAAAGTGATTTGATTTTGATTTAAGTGGTAGATTAAGATTACATACACAAGTGTTGTTTAGTTTTATTTGACCATTTCCATTAAATAGTACACAACTTAGTCTATCAATTTGATTATTTTTTAATATACTTATGTAGTTACTAAGCGATTGCTCATTTATATTTATTATTATATCGACATCATTAATTAAAAATATATATTCTTCTTGTATTTTTTCAAGAACAGATATATATCTATATGTATATGGGTCACTTGCATCATATTTAATATATTCATCAAATCCAGATGGTAGCGGGCTTTGTGATACTAATTCGTTGTATAATAATATTTTTTTAAAAGTAAAACATTTTATATAATCTTCGATAACTTTCCATAGATAATGATAGTCTGAATGAGTATGCATTATTACTGTATAACTCATATATAGTGTTATGGTATATTATAATTTAAATATATATATAAATAAATATAATGAATATACAATTATTTAATAATAAAGTCATTTATAAAAATATATATAAAGCTGATATAAATAATAGGATTATTAATGTGTTCCATTTTGATGACGTTTATGTAACTGGACATAATAAATATTATCCTAATTGTTTAATGTTATCAAACAATATATTATATTTACCTGTCATAGAGAAAACGATGTCGTTAAATATAGGTTCTGTATATGATTCTGAAAATATGTTATTTAATGTGACGGACACATATGACAATAATAATATATATAGAGGAGATGTATTTTGGTTTATATATAATACTGATAATTATTATCATTTTCTATATGACACTATGCCATATATTATAAGTTATCTGAAGTTAAAAGAGGAATTACCTTTAATTAAACTATTAATGCAATATCCAAATCAACAGAAACAAACACATTATCCATTTATAATGGAAATGTTATCTATAGTTGGTATTAATGATGAAGACATAATAATGGTAAATGATTATACCAGCTATAGTTCAATATATGTATCTACATCCTATACACATGATTTTGATTCAAATCTTCCACCAAGAAGTGAAATATATAAATTATATCAAAATATATCTTCAAATATATGTAGTGTGTATAATAAAAACACACCTAAGAAAATATATATTTCTAGACGCTCTCATTTACATAATAATGTGTCAAATATAGGTACAAATTATACACAGAGACGTAAAATGAAAAATGAAGATGAATTAGTAATGTCATTACTATCTAATGGATATGTTGAGGTTTTTACTGAATTATTAACAACGGTTGAAAAAATAGCTTATTTTGCTAATGCTACACATGTTGTGGGTTGTATTGGTGGAGGAATATCAAATGTATTATTCTCACCTAGTACGACGAACTTATTGGCAATTGTGTCTCCAACTTTCTTAGATGTAAACAAACGTTTTAAATATAGTTTAAATAACGTAGACGTTACATATGATTATAATACACTACACGTCGACACGGAAAAATATAAAAAATATCAACGTGTAAAATATAATAATATTGTTGGCGAAATCATAAATAAAAATAAATATACCGTAACTATTCAATATAATAATAGTGGTCACGACGTTGGGTGGAATGACTCTAATATATATAGTACAATAGAAGCACCGACAAAGGATATATTTAAGTTAGATGATGGACTAAATAGTATGTTTCTCTATAATGGATGTGGACTGGTATAATATACATTTTGAATAAATTAGTATAAATATTTAAATACAAATATGTTAAAATGTTTTGTTGTCATAGAATTAACACATCAACTGAATTAGAATTAATCCCTACTAATTATGGTATTGAAATAGATTTACGAGACGACATTAATGGTTTTATACATTTGTCTCATGATCCATTTAATCACGGTGAATTATTTGATACATTTTTAAATAAATATAATCATTCTTTTATTATTTTAAATATAAAAAGTGAAAGAATAGAATGGAAAGTGTTAGAACTATTACAAAAATATAATGTAAATGAATACTTTTTTTTAGATTCTTCTTTCCCTATGATACATTTATTATCTAATTCAGGAGAAAAAAATGTAGCTCTACGTTTTTCTGAATTCGAAGGTCATGATACAATAGTTAATATGCAAAATAAAGTAAAATGGATTTGGGTTGACTGTTTTACTAAGAATCCATTAACACCAGAATTATACACCCTTTTTAAACAAATGAATTATAAACTATGTTTTGTCTCACCTGAACTACAAGGACAACCTGAAAAGATAAATGAATATAATACATATTTTAAAGAAAATAACATAAAATTCGATATGATTTGTACTAAAATATATAATATTTCAAAATGGTAATATATTAAAATGGAAATATATTTTCATTATTAAAACATATAAATAATAAATATTTTATATAATAATGCAAATAATTATACCTATGTCTGGGTTAGGACAACGTTTTGTCAACGCTGGTTATTCGACACCAAAACCTCTTATAATTGTTGACGATTTACCTATTATCCAACATGTTATCAACTTGTTTCCTAATGAAACAAATATATCATTTATTTGTAATGATGACCATCTAGCAAACACAAATATGCGTAAAATATTAAAAACTATATGTCCTTCTTGTAATATATATGAAGTATCAGTTAAAGAACGACAAGGTCCAGTTCATGCGGTATCGTTAATATATGATACTATCAATAACGAAGATGAAGTCATTGTAAGTTATTGTGACTACGGAACTGATTGGGATTATGAACACTTTTTAAAGGACACCAGAGAACGAAATGCTGATGGTGCAATAGCTTGCTATAAGGGATTTCACCCACATATGTTAGGGACAGATAATTATGCGTTTTTAAAAGAGACTGAATATGGTTCAAGATGGATGGAACAAATACAAGAAAAAAAACCGTTCACAGATGATAAGATGAGTGAATACGCATCGAATGGAACTTATTATTTTAAATCGGGTGCAATTATGAAACAATATTTTAAAAAACTAATGGACCTTAAACAGAAGGTAAATAATGAATATTATGTGTCGATGGTGTATAATTTAATGGTAAACGATACACTCAAGGTCAATATTTTTGAAATAAACCACATGTTACAATGGGGGACACCAAATGACTTAGAAATATACATAAATTGGTCAAATTATTTTAAAAAGTTAATGGACGTTCAACCTAGTTTTATAGATAAACTAAATACGACACTTATATTACCTATGGCAGGTGCTGGTAGCCGGTTTAGTCAAAATGGATATACTGTTCCAAAACCTCTAATAGATGTTAACGGGTTGCCAATGATAATTCAAGCAGTCAATTGTTTACCAATGACATCACAGCAAGTATTCATATGTCAAAAAGAACATATTGATAATTATCCATTGAGTCAAACCATTTCTAAGTATTGTGAAAATCCTAATATAATTACTATTAATGGGATAACTGGTGGACAGGCTTGTACTACAGAAATAGGATTGGAAAATATAAATCTAAACAATCCTATATTAATAAGTGCGTGTGATAACGGAGTATATTATGATAAAAATAAATATAATACGTTACTGGAGGATGAGTCGATTGACATAATTGTATGGACATTTAAAAATGAACCGACTAGTAAATTAAACCCACATATGTATGCGTGGCTTGAAACAACTGATGATGATTTTGTTACCAATGTGTCTTGTAAAAAATTTAATGACAATGTACATGATCTAAAAAATAGTCATGTTATAATAGGCACAATGTTTTATAGAAAGGGTAGTCAATTTGTCGATGGACTACATATGAATTATGACAACAAAATTAAAACAAACGGAGAATATTATGTTGACGACGTAATTAACCAAAATATTAAATCAGGACTTAAAGTAAAGGCATTTCAAGTAGAACACTATATTTGTTGGGGAACACCTAATGATTATGAAACATATAATTATTGGAATACATTTTTTAATAAATGTCCAATACATCCATATAAAATTAATACAGTATAGTATTATCAATAGGCTTTTTACAGGATTGGTTAGAGCTTTCGGTATAGTCTGGAAAATAACAAGTATGTATTTTGTTTGAAAAAAAAGCAGCACTCCATGATAAGGTGCTTGACGAACATATTAACGTGGTTGCCTCTTTCATAATATAATAATCAGTCATTAAATCATTATGTTCAAATATTACATCAATATTAGTATTATTACAATAATTTTTTATATTTTGTAAATAATTATTTTCAAAATCAGTTGAGGGTTTTTTACATACTACACATAAATTTGATATATTTGTTATTTTTTGGAGAGCACATATAACTCGTGATTCAGGTAAATTTAATCCATGTGTTACAAAATCTTCTAAACGTACGTGTAATACGGTATCGTAACTCTTATTAAAATGTGATGGAGTGTGTACTATATCTTTTATCAAGAAATACTGTTTATTTCCATCTCCTGCATTAACCCCGTCAGTTATGATTACATGGGTATTATTATTATTTATAAAATTAATAATTTGTTCTCTATAAATTCTATAATCGTGTTGGTAAAAGTCATTCATATTAACGGATTTATTTAATTTAATAGATTTATTATTTAATAATTGTGTGAACCCAGAATCACTTAAACTCAACTGTTGTCGTTGTTCAACAACATACTCACCATTTTGTTCCATACATAAAATAGAACACGCCATATATCTAAATATTGCGTTCCCTAATCTACCTCTTGGCATAAAATTAATTTTAATCATATAATGAAGATAAATATTCATTTAAACTAATATATATATTATTATACATAATGTCAAATACGTATACCTTTAATAAAAATAACATGTCATTTATACATATACCAAAATCAGCAGGAACATCACTTGGTTCAATTATAAATAAATATAATTTACCAATTCGTTATGGTGCACATGAACCAATTAGTAACCTGTGTCCTCCTGGTATGTATAAATATATATTAATTATTCGCGACCCGATTAGTCGTGTTATTTCATATTATAATATGGTTAAACGAAATGGTAAAAATTATCCGTATAATAAATACACATCATCAATGTCTATATTTTTACAAAATTGTTTTGAAGTAAGAAATCTTATGACGTTATATCTATCAGGTTTAACAGGGGATGAATTGCGTGATAAATACAATAATGTAGTTGGAGAAGAAATATATAACATAGCTTTGAGTAATTTAAAACAAGTGTATAAAGTAATAATATTTGAACAGTTTGCTGAACAAATTACAGATTTTATATATAAGGAATTTAATATAAGCATACTAAGTGTTCCTCATGAACGACGTGTAACAGAAATAAATAACATACCAATAGAAGATATTAATATTATCAAACAATATAACCAATATGATATAAAGTTATGGGACTACGCCCGTAGTCATTATATTGTCTAATATATTTTTAATTGTTCCGTTATCTCTCATTTGTTTAAGGTCACAACCGTGTATCTTTATTATGGTCACGTTGGCATGATTATTTATATTTTCACAATGACGTATATGGTGTGCGTCACTTAGTTCTGTTATGCTAGTGTCCCCATATAAAGTATATAATGTATTATTATTTATAATATGTTTTAAATTAGCGTGATGTGGGTTTTGTGAATATACTATGGTTTGAGGTATAAAACTAACTACATTATGTATATTTTCACACAGAGAACCAAATAATATAGCCGCATACCCACCAGCGGAAGTTCCCATAAATATCACCTTATTATAATTTGCTTTATTTATTTTATTATTTAAATAAGTTACTGTCTCGTTTACAGAGTTTGTTATACCTTTTATACCCTTTTGATAAGAACATTGATGGTAATCAACATAAAATAATAAATCGCATTGATTAGTATAAATGGATGATAAATATCTACAGAATTCAAATGGTAGAATTCCTCCAAATTGATGCCAATATCCACCAAAACATACAATTAATACATCATTATTATTCATTATGGAATGTTCACTTAATTCGGTCATATTTAATATCATAATTAGTATTTAAATATAATATAATATAATTCATAATATGTTTTCTCTTTGTATTCCTACAATGAATCGTTATGATACATTTCTTTACAAATATATACCATTATATTTACAAAATCCACTTATTCAAGAGATAATAATAAGTGACGAAACAGGTGAAGATAATTTTAAAATTAATCGGGATTTTCCAAATAACCCAAAAATAATTTTAATTACAAATACTATTCGGTTGGGACCATTTAAAAATAAAATAACTGCATGTAAATCTGCCAAAAATGATTGGATTGTATTAATGGATTCGGATAATTTTGCTAATGAAGATTATTTTAGACATGCTCTCGAATACATTGAATTACATCATTTACAAAAAACGCATAATGTTATTTTAGCACCAGTACACGCCAAGCCAAATTTTAACTACACACATCTTTCTGGTCAATGCATAAATAGTTCAAATTTAAAACAAATATTGGATACTGAAAAAAAAACGATCGAGAAATTTACATCAAGTAAAGTTCTTATGAACACTGGTAACTATATCATTCGTAAAGAACTAATTACAAATTTATCATTCACACAATCAGATATGGAATTAATCAATAACTCGTCCGCATGTGACGTAATATTGTTTAATACATTACTTTTTGAAAAATTAGATTTAAATATGCACGTTGTACCTAATATGACATATGAACATGTGGTACATGACGGTAGTGTATATATACAAACTATAGCTAACACAAAAGTTTGTGTAGACAAGGTTCATGCTAGATATAATAATCTAATTAATTAAAACTTAAACAATCGTTATAACTAACTATAATGCTTATTAAAATGTCTAAATTGGTTGAGTTATTTGGTATTCAAGTAAACGGCATATTACATATCGGTGCTCATGAATGTGAAGAGTTAAATGATTATGTAGCCGTAGGGGTAAATAAAGACAATATTCACTGGATCGAAGGTCAAGAATCGTTAGTAAAATCCATGACAGATAAAGGTATTAAGAATATTTATCATGGACTTATTGACGATGAGGACGATAAGGAAGTTACATTTAATATATCTAACAACGGACAAAGTTCATCTATTCTTGAATTTGGTTCTCATCTTACACATCATCCGCAAGTACATTATATATCTAAATCCATATGCAAAACAACACGTGTTGATACATTAGTAGATAAGCATAATATACCTATGTCTACTATAAATTTTATTAATCTTGATATACAAGGTGTAGAACTAAGAGCATTAAAGAGTATGGAAAAATATTTACAATACGTCGATTATATATACACAGAAGTTAATACTGAGGAAGTATATGTAGATTGTGCTAAGATGAGTGAAATAGATGTATATTTAAATACATTTGGATTTAAACGTATGGGTACACACGTAATAAAACAGGTAGGTTGGGGAGATGCTATCTATATTAAACAAAAATAAATAAATAATAAAAAAAATAATATATCATAAAAATTGATAAGAAGAATGTATATGTATTCTTATCAATGGAGTGCTATTCTTGTGACATGTTGTGTGACCTAGTGGTCGATAAGATGTATTATGAAGAATTACGATTTATTAATACACGATTAAATTCCGATATAGTCAGTATTGTTAAGTCATTTCTATATTTTATTGATGGACATGATGTAATTCATGATGAAAAACAATTAATCGACGATTCTCCTGGCTGTGATGATTATATAGAAATGAGATATACTGATACTATATGTACCTTCTGTTTTCAGAAAGGGTTAGCATTATCGTTACATGCGCACAGCGAGTTGCCTTATTTACGAAAAGATTTTGGATATTTTTGTAGTGACGCACCTATATCGGGACTTAAACAGCAGATGAAATTATTTATTCTAC
>Ga0233449_1000844_pt1 | contig 32199 bp, 37 predicted proteins | sample SI_124_October20_FD_183012 | JGI IMG/M metagenome (GOLD analysis project Ga0233449, IMG submission 183012) | Seawater microbial communities from Saanich Inlet, British Columbia, Canada - SI_124_October2016_200_MG | ecosystem: Environmental > Aquatic > Marine > Inlet | place: Canada: British... | reverse complement strand
CGCCAACCTTGCCAGCCTCTGCGCCAACCTTGCCAGCCTCTGCGCCAGCGCTAACCTTACCAGCCGTTGTCTCTGCGCCAGCCTCTGCGCCAACCTTGCCAGCCTCTGCGCCAGCGCTAACCTCACCAGCCTCCGCGCTAACCTTTGTCTCTGTGCCAGTCCTTGTCTCTACCTTTGTCTCTACCTTTGTCTTTACTCCAGCCTCTGTGCCAGCCTTTTCTGGTAACCCACCAAAGAATACTATATATAACAGTATTAAAACTATAAATATTACGATACCTATTTCTAACATATATATTATTATCATATTAAAAATATATTTATATTCTCACTCTTTTATAATGGAACGTGGATTAGTTATGGTATCTCATTCTGTAGTCATCGCAATTATTTTATATATTTGTTTAGTATATTTATTTAATTTTAAACCAATGGTAGCTGAAAATAAAAGTATATTAATATCGGCAATAGTTCTTATTTATATGCTAGTATTCGGTCATAAGTTACCATTTTAATGTTTTCTTTTTTTAGTTGGCGACGGATTAATATTTAGCGACGGTTTAGGCGACTGTTTATGTGACTGTTTATGTGACTGATTAGGCGACCTATGTCTTTTCATAGTATATATCATATCACTTGAATTATTCACATAAACAAATCCTACTTTTTCATATATATTTTTTATATGATTATGTATATTTTTTATAGTTTTATTATTTGTAGGTTTAATAGATGTATTAAACGGAAATTGATTTGTACCAATTTTATTTGTTAATATAATTGATGGTACATTTGGGTATCCACGTTCCATTTGTAATAAAAAATGACGTAACATTTTTTTTGAATACCCTTTATTTCTAAATTCGGGTTCAATATACAAAGTATGTAATTCAATTGAGGAGTCTTTATTTATTGGAACGGCATACTGAATACTACCTAATATTTTCTTTTCGGGACCCTCTCCTATATAACTTATTAATTCATGTTGCTTATACGTTATTATTGGAATTGACGCACCACCTTTTATTTTTTTAATTTTATGTGTTAATTTATTTTGTCGTATATATTTTTTAGTATAAACCATTATACTATAATAATATTATTTACGCGATTTACGAATCATCTTCAACATATCTTGGATAGGTTTTGTTTGTTTTATCGTATCACCTTCAAACGTATTCATATATTCTTCAAACAGACGTTTGCATTATTGCTTACTTATAGAGTCAACTGGTTTAATAATAGGTTCTTCATACATACTATTAAACTTAAGCTCACGTAAATAACGAATCATGCGATTTAATTCCTTTGGTATGTTACCGTTATGTTGGTTTTTATTTTCTCCAATTCCCATAACTAAATCTATGTCATTTTCCTGACACGATACGGTATTGTAAGCAATCTGCGAGCGGATACCTTTAATTTTAAACCACATATCGGAACTTGTTTTCGCCATGGACGGTTTCAGTCCTTCAATATTCACCGTATTAATCACCTGACCATTATGTATAATAGTAGTTTGTCCCCACGATTCAGTTAGTGTTTCATTATTGACAACGTTAGTATTTTTTTTCATACCTGTTGTAATGATGAAACTATTTAATAGTTCCCATTTAATTTTATCTTCAGGAGACACCACAGACAGAGTTGTCTTTACATTTTTTTCCTCGCGTTTAAATTCATATGACGTGCCTTCCAGTTCTAACACATAACGAAAGTATCCTTGTAAAATTCTATAGTATGTTGTGATTTACCATGATGATAACATTCTGTATTATCACCAAAGTAATTAAATAATTCTAAGTCATATAGTTCTTCTTCTTCCTTCATAAAGATACTCGCCTCCAGATTACCAAATATGAAACCAATCCTTTGTGGTAGAGGTAATAAGGAAGGATATTTAAACTGAGACAATAATAATGAGTTAAATATAGGTGTATGTTTAAACCTAATAATTGTTCCTGTCCCATCAATCAGTTCATCATATTCTTGTCTCTCAACTTCGTTCATATACATATGTGAAATTTGATTTGTATAAATTTTATTTTGAATTATATGTGACCACGGAACATTGACGATTGTATAAGACTGGCCGTCATATGTAAATATGTCAATGTCTGAATGTTTATTCATATCGTCCATACCCAATACAAGTGTTGCTATTTTGCCACCGATACCAGAAATACCCATGGAACGCCTATCTTTATGGTTTGAGTTATACATATTAAACATATCACGAATGCCCTCACAACTTAGACCAGAACCGTTGTCAATCATATAAATATATTGATGGGTCTTATAAAATGTTATCTCGGTCGCACCGGCGTCAATAGAATTTGAAATTAATTCACATATAGATTGAAACCCAGTGAATCCTTTTTTTAATAAATTATTTACAAAACCTTCCTCTGAAATAGAACCTGCGGTGGAATCCATATAGGGTTTAATATAATTATATCGTTATCAATTTTACGTTATATAAAGATTTAACATATATCTATACGTAATGAATATACCCAGACCAAACCCATGTATTTATTGTGATAAATCTCATTATATAACAAATATAAATACAGACTTAACAGTAGTCGATTGTCCGTTTTGTGCCACGCATTGTAGTAATAAAAATAATATATGTTATTGTCATACTTGTAATATATTATTTCGAGTAAATTTTAATAATGTTCATACACAACATACTTTACCGTGTGAATTTATATGTGGTTACACAACCATAGACGATACCATAGTAAAAGTAATGCCTATATTTACATCATACGATATGTGTGTTGAACTAATAGATAATGGTTTGATACATAGTATTAAATGGACCGAAGTAATAAACTAGACAAATTTGCATAATAGTATCCAATATATAATGCCGTTCCGAATGTTATTAAGAAGATTAATCTGTATATAAATAATTCATCAACATACTCTCTAGAGGATATAAGAGAACCAATAAATATACCTATAGTAGACCCTACGAGACACCACATAGATAAAGGTACATCGACGTAACCTTTTTGATAATATAGATATAGCCCCGGTAAACTTTGGGGAACTAATTGTAATATTAATCCGGTACATACGGCAGTTTTAATATGTACACCATATGCTACTAATGCTGGTATAAATAATATTCCTGCTCCTATACCGACTATACCTATAGAAATACCCGATATAATGGATATGGTTAAATAAACCAGAATATCAATAAGGTTCATTACTATATTATAGTATGATTATTGTTCTTCATGCCAAACTAAAACGGATGTTATTTCAGGAGGTTTCGCCCCATCAAGTCCTTGAATAGTGAATGTCATTGCGTCTTGAGGGAAAAGAAATAAATTATCGACCGTCGATAAATCTATTTGTTCACTTGAATCTTTCGCTAACCCAATTGAATACCGCAAAGTAGTGGTTGTAAACGCCGTTGCTACTATATCACTAACAACAGTAGATCCGGCTTCGTTTATATATGTATATATAGGGTCAGTTAAAACAGAACCAGAATATATACGCACAATGGCCCCTTTTGTTGCATCATTCGTTATGTTTAAGTATTTTGGTATAATTACAGTATTATTTCCCTTTCCATAAAACGTGTGTGTATTACGATATGATACTAGGTATTGTTCGTCTGTATTGCCCACATTAGTGCGCACTCGCGTATGACTGAATGCATTATCGAATTCTTTTATTTCTCCCTCATTAAACATCGCTCCCGAAGCCATTTTTAATGTGCCTGGAATAGTTGTGGTGGTAGTATTTATTGCCCATAACAACTTCATTACTGGTTGAGACACACTTGGTTTAACGTGGTGGTTCGCATATTCAATAGAATGAACTCGTATAAATTGTCCGTCATGTGAACTCTCCAGACTAAAATGTACAGCGCCATATCCTAGCCATTGGTATTGAATTTGAAATACGTTTCCCTTGGTCGGATTAAAATGGTCACCAATATATCCATTCATTTTATTATGGTTCCAGTCCGGTTGGTCGATCCACTCATTATCCACAGCTTCACCATCTTCAACGGATGTCCATGTGCCCGCAGTTGCTCCAGTGGCACTAAAACTGTAGTCATTTACGGCTCTCGACCCAGATGCTGTTTCAGATAAAAAAACAACCGTATCGTCAATCGCATTACAAAGCCATTGCGTTGGTTTAAATTGGTCTTGCGCCGCAGCAATTTCGCGAGCCACTCCTTGGGCAGTCGATTCTGTTACCGCAATAACAATTGTAATTCCATCCACTATTAGGGTCACTGTGTCTGAACCCACCGCATTAGTAATTGTCAATTTCTGTATACTTGCCAGCCCCGATTTACGATGAAGTATACCAAACCTACCGTTCGCTGGATTGACACCAAAGAAAAATCCTGATACCTGATTACCTATGCCTGCTATCTGTTGTATGCCGAATGTCGGTTCATCAAAAACCGCTGTAAATCGCGCTATGCCACCTTGTCCTGGGCGGTATTTATGAATACGTTTTGATGTCATGACAGCATACGTGCCGATACCCGCACCATTCGTTAAAGATAAGGTCGATTCGTTTTTATTATAAGTAATGGCGCTTACTGTAGTTGTTGGCATGGTTTGTGTTTGGATACTACTGTGTGTGCCTACCGCGTCATTCGTTATTTGTATAAGATTGCCTATTAAACTTACCACCGTAAATACACTTCCAGCGACGCTATTTATAGCCGTGATGGTCGCATTAGCCACCGCAGTAGCCAAGTCGGTGGCACTCACATCAACCTCGATTGCCGTGGCTCCACCTGCTGGGGTTGGATCTCCACCGCCTTCGTCTACATTATACCACACGTAGTAATCCGTTGAACCGAATATATCAAAATAATCGCCACTGGTTAGTAGACTAGCTTGAGGTGTGTATAAAAATTGTTTTTGTGCCGTTGACCCATCACCTTGAGCAATCATGGTCACGGTTGTGCCCGAATCAACAAACTCGGCAATCATAGACTCATTTTTATGGTAAGGAAAATTAATTTGAGCGACTGGAGACAAATGCGATACCTGAAGCTCACTGAAAGCGGTGGTCGGTCCAGAAACGTGCACATCTAAATAACCTTGTGGTGTCACCTGGATGTTTTTATATTCTCCTGTGTGTGACTTACCAGCAATTACACTGCGTGTAAGCTCACAATCATTATTTTTATTAATAGGCTCATCGACGAATGACGTAAGGGCTTTATTTTTAGCAGTATGAAAAATTGTTTGGATAGAACCTGTCAGACTAGTTCCCATGGTAACAAGTTTAACTTTATAATAGTTTGTAACTATGACCAGCGTATGAACTGAACTGGGTGTGGCACTATTATTTTCAGCGTATTTGCCTCTATTTTTAGAGCCGTCACTTAACAGTCCTAATTGCTGATATATGACGGTTCTTTCCGCACTACCTGACACCAGCGCGCTAGTTACTTGCGAATAGGTAGATGAATCTATGTAATTTGACGCACCCCATCCAGAAAAAATATTATATAAAGAGGTAGCGTCAGGTGTGACGTCCCATGTAGCCACTGTGGCTGTGGTGCCCACATAATCGGTGATTTTTCGCACTTGTCCCGACCCAGTGCCACTGTATATTTCGACAAACAATCCATTATAATAGTCCGTCACCTCTGAATGCCCGTGACTGGTTTCGAATTCAAGTGTAGTTGAAGTGTTGCTACCTGCGGATGACCCCGATTCGCCACTTATAACATAATAGGATTCACTATTCGTATGCTCCGTAATATCAGAATCAAGTGTTACGACCTTCGTAGTGCCATCATAACTTAAGATACGTTTGGTGTTATAATCGCCATCATGCGTAAATATTTTTATAAAACATTGATTATAGAAACCATCGTAAGCAGAGTCGGTTGCCGATAGTCGTAATGTTTTATATTGTTGTGATTGAGACTGTGTGCGACATTGTCCCGAACGTTCGTGTACAATATAGGTGCTATTAGATGGGTCTGGTAAAATTTCAATAAAATCATTAATCGTACATATTTTGGTGTCTCCATCATAGGAACTGATGACATAAGATGTATTTATACCAACACCACCCGTTATTTCGATAACCTTACCATCGTATTCGCCACTGATATCGCTTGCGGACGATGCCAATTCAATTGTCCCTGTATCGGTGTTACATGTGGCCGATATAACCATAGAAGCGTCTAAATTCCACGACCGTTGATTGAGTGTTGTCTCTGAATTAGTTGGTTCAACTATCCCACTTGTAGTTGGAGTGAATGTCATATAATATGATGGTATATATTAAATCACATAATTAAGTAAGAATTATCGCCGTCACTGTATAGGGTTATTGCAGTATATGCGCTATTTATGGTGAAGGTTGTCTGACCGACAATCGTATTTCCTGATTGTGTAGCAACGGTAATATTATTCGTTGCCGAAAGCCCTTTCTCATCAACAACCTCAAATATTTGATTAGGTGTCGTAGACGCCACAGGTAATGTAATCGTGATGGCCACTGTGCTACAATCTACACCGATTAAATAATCGGTTGCCGTAACTGTATAATCGCTTACAACGGCCAGTCTATTAATTTTTACTCCTTGGGTAGTTAATAAACCACTCACATCGAGATTATCAATGGTGGTAGAAGAACCAAAATCATATGTAAAACCCACGGCGGTCATCGTACCCAATACAGTAAGGTCTTGTGTAATAGTGGAACCGCAAATATCCATCGTTTGTAAAACAGTCACATCTTCTGTCGTCATAGACCCACCAACGGTGACCGCTTGCGTAGACAAGTTTCCACATATATCTACATCTTGTGTTGTCAATTGACCACCTACAGTTACGGCTTGCGTAACCATTTCGCCACAAATATCAACCTCTTCTGTTGTCAATTGACCACTTATATCTAAATTATCTATAGTAGTGGATGCTCCAAAATCTAACCCACCCGTCGTGGTAAGCGTCCCCATAATAGTTACGTTTTGAGCCACAACTGTCCCACATATATCTATATCTTGGGTTGTCAGAGACCCACTTATATCTACTTGTTGTGCTGAAAGATTGCCAGCCACGGTGACCTCTTGCGTCGAAAGTAATTGATGAATAGTTACATCTTCTGTTGTCAGAGACCCACTTATATCTACTTGTTGTGCTGAAAGATTGCCAGCCACGGTGACCGCTTGTGTTGATAGAGTTCCGCTAACGTCAACATCTTTGCATTCACATGTTCCGTTCATGGATAGATCAAGACCGATAACTCGTGACATTATAGTATTATTACATATTATTTTTCAGATAGTTATCTATATTCATACTTTCGCTAAGTATTCCGTTTGCGTATACACCATAGTGTTCTTGTGTATTTTTATTTTCGAGAGCGAACTGGTATGTAGTAACGGCGTCATCTAGTATAGGTAAATCAAATAGCTCGCATTCTGAGGCTAATAATTTATATTTATCGACTATACAGTCATGACCACCATAATAAGGTATAAGAACGTTACACAGTTTGGTACAAGAATTTAGGTCAACGAGAATTGAATGTGATCCGGTTACATAAAGGTCCTTAAATGGTTTATTAAAACCCATTTTATTTCGGGGTAATTTATAAATACTGTTGATGCCTGGTGTATTCATGGATTTATATCGGCTACTTATTATACCGACAACGGTCTTGTACCCTTGTTTATATGTTTTAACAAGTGTTCCTTTTTTCATGTCCTCTATATTTATATATACTTCACGTTTATTAATGTAACATAATATTTGTGTTCCCTTTGCGTAACATATAGGGTTAACGGTTATTTGGTCGTTCCACAATGTGCCACTAAGGTCAGATAGAGTTATAGATACAACACCCGATGCCACACTATATATATCATAAAAAGTTATTGACGTAGTTAATGTATGAGTATAATTTGTATAAGTTGTATCTTCAATCAATAGTGAATATGATGACTGTGGGTTAAAAGTGTCTGTATAACCGGTTAATGTAATAGAAAACGGTTGATTTTGTATGGGGACGACCGGTAATGTCGACGTGATGATGTTTTGTAATGTGATATCCTCTGTAATATTTATTGAACTATCCCATAGAACGGTCGTTTGATTGGATAGGTTATACGATACGTCACCCGATACATCGGCGATGACATCTGAAAATGTGATGGCTGACGTACCAGATAGGTCAAATGTAATAAAACTGATATCGTTTATATAAAATATATATGATATGTCGGTACTAAACGTCGTGGGTTGTCCAACGAGCGTGATATCGAAGTTATTATTTTGTATAGGCTGAACGGGGTCGGTGACGATAGATATATTTGATAAAGATGCGTCCACAACGGTAACGGTATCAGTGATGGAGTTTCCTGATGTATCATATATAGTAAACGATATGTCTCCACTTCGTGAGCTGGTAACTGAATGAAACGTGACGCCGGATGGATCATATGCTGAGTAATCTGTAAATTCATTAGAACCTAATGATAACGTAAACACCCCCTCAAATAGGTCTAGGTCATCGATTACAGTCAGATCAAATGGTTCATCCACAATTGCTGGACTTGGTGCTGTGCTTGAGGATATGTTACCCATAATTATATATAAATATATATAAAAGGATTATGTGTATATATATAATATAATGACGTTTCATTGTTATCCGTGTAAATTTCATACAGAACATGCTGGTGCTTATAAGAGACATATATCATCAAAGAAGCACACAAAGGTCATGGAAACTGAAGCAAAAACTAAAGCCGAAGCAATTGAGGCCGCAAAAATAGCGTCAGAGGCAGTATTAGACGAAGAAGATGAAGAAGATGAAGATGTATTCGATGACGATATGTCAACAGAACTTATTATCAAGTACTATAAGGAAACCATACGTTATTTAAAAAAACAAATAAAGATGAAAGATGTTCGTATTGATATGCTAGAAAACACAACGGTTACAAATATTACTAATAATATAAAGGTAGTAATAAACGACCCTAATTTAGATGATAGAGCTATAGGTCCAGTATATATGTGTGTGCAGCAGGCCATGCAAAAAAAGTGTCTCGAACGATTTAGTCCCAATATGGATCCCGATAGCATTCCAGATTATTCCATGGATGATGAGGGAAATATTAATATCCAATCAAATAATAATAGTTAAGTCTATTTAATTGTTACTATATACCTGTCATAAAAAATATAATAATCTATATAAAGACACGTGTTATATATATGTATATGAACCATAATCACACATACGCAATTGTTACTGGTTTCAATTCACTGAAGGATAAACATGGTTTCCTTTTAATTACCAAACTATTAATGTCAAATTCGTCCTTATTAAAGAGTTCTGAAGGAGTATTGAATGGTGATGAGGTATCGGCTGAAGAAATCGCCAATGTATACCAGAATTCATATTTATTTAAGGAAGTAAAAAAATACACCACAAAATGTACTCGCATTAATAAGTTAAGTAAGATTATGCAGGTGGAGGAAGATGATGAACAATTAAAACAGACATTAAACAATGTCATCTTGGTAAATAGAATTAAGAAGTCACTTAAGAATAAGACTGGTGAAAATATTGATGACTATAAGTTAAATGAAAAGGTTTTACCAGCATTAAAAAAATTATTACCAGACTTTTATGATGAAGAGGCGGTGTTATCGTATGACTATCAAAATGTACCAAAGTTTTCGTTATCAGACGAAGAATATAATACGATGTATGAAGTATTTGGATTATTCTGTTAAATTATTATATTTTTATTTATATTTTTTATATTATCATTAAAAATATCATAATTAAAATACTTATTCTTATTCTTATTCACAATTAAAATACTTATTCTTATTCTTATTCACAATTAAAATACTTATTCTTATTCTTATTCACAATTAAAATACTTATTCTTATTCTTATTCACAATTAAAATACTTATTTATCCCAACCATTCACTGTCTTCACCGAACATAATTTTCATATTTCCTCCTTTGTCACGCCATCCCATTTTTCTCGCCCTGTCGTATTTATAAAACGCATCCTGTCTACTCATCAGTCCATTTAATCCATAATATAACATATATCCTTGGCTGGCCAGTGACTTGGCCGTTCCGGCTTTTTCAAATAGGTCATACGCTAACTTATATCGGTCTAGAACATTAATTTCACCGTCAAGGTACATTTGTCCTAATAAATATTGAGCCTCGGGTTCTCCTGATTCAGCTGATTGTTTAAGCCATTTAATTGAGTCTTCTTTATTTACATTACATATAGGACCATCTGTCCCACAAAGTCTATATAACTGATATACCCGCAACTTAGATTTTGCATGACCACCCGAGGCAGCCGTGACAAAGTGTTCGAACGCCTGTTCAATTGTGTCTCCTGTTAGCATGGATTCTCTAAAAATAGATTTATATAAGAGTTCCCCCTTATTAAATTGATTATTGAAACGATAGTTTGTAAATACGGACATCATTTTAAAGTATTATATTTCATTTCATTATATCAATTTTTTATAAACATTGCTCCCGTTGTTTTTTCGTTCCAGGAAAATTTATTTTTATAGATTTGTTTGAATATCCGTATCAATTCCTTCTTGATTTTACCCTTTATGTTATTATGTATATTAAATCTCCTTCCTGTACTATGATAATAAACGGGTCGTCTAACATTTCTTGAGATTTCTTTTCATATTTTTCACGAACCACGTCCCATGGATAATTTTGTACATACATACCACGGACTAGTTTATTATTTACACTATGAACGGTCACTCCTATTTTTTTAATATGTCCGTTAATTCCTTTTCTTTTCTTGTTCCTTTTTGTTTATTTTATCAGTCTTTACCCACCGTTTTACTTTATTTATATTCTGTTTTATTATCCAATTATTTCCATTCATACCAACTTTTCGTGTCCCAACTGTATATTTTTGACAGAATCAGCAGACGCTTTCCGAGTTGTCATTAATATATAAAATTGATAAAAAAAATAGAACTTGGTATAGATAAAAATGATGCAGGAACTTAAAGAAAACGGTTACACTATTGTTCACGATGTGCTTAATGCTGAAGAAGTTGAGACAGCATTAGGTATGTTTTATACCTGGAAGGATACTGTACCAAATCACGATAAAATCCATACAATGTGTGACCCACACGGTATCTATAAATATAATCAAGCAGGACACCAAGAATTCGCTTGGTTTATCCGAACCAGACCGGCCGTAAAAAAGGTATTCGAGGATATCTGGGAAACCGACGAGCTGACCGTCTCCTTTGATGGAAGTTGTTACATTAATAAATATTTTGATGGTGATGATAAATTCTGGTGTCATAGTGACCAGTCACCCAAATATGATTGTCTTAAATGTTATCAAGGGTTCGTAGGTCTTACGGATAATAAAGAACGCACATTAGTTGTGTGGGATAAAACTCATTTGACGCATCACGAATATTTTAAAAAACTTGGACGTGAAAAAGATTCTTCTAACTGGCAACGGATTCCAAATGAAGACGAAGAAACTCTCAGACCACTTAGGCGTGTATTACACGTCCCTGCTGGTAGTATGGTCTTATGGGATTCGCGATTGTTCCACCAAAACCAATATGGCTCGGCTGGATGTGAAGAAAGAGTAGTCCAATACGTATGTATGTTACCTAAAAATGTAAAAACAAACTCAGAACACCAGAAAAAAAAGAGACAACTATATTTTGAAAATAAACGTATGACCTCACATTGGCCTTATCCAATTCGTGTTAATCCACTTCAGCCACGCACTTTTGGTGACCCAGAATTAGTTATTGACTATGAAAAATTAATTGAACCTAATTTAACACCCTATATGTCTGCTATCCAAGAGTTACTTTAATAAACCAGAACATTATCATTACAATTTATCCAATTAATAATTAATTCGTCCATTGGATCTACACCCAGTTCTATAAAATCTCTTGTCTCCATAATTTTTAATGTGTCGAGGTCTATTTCCTCAGAGTGGAAGCTATCATAATAAACACCCAACCCACAAGCCTCAAATATATATTTCATCTTGTTAACTATGTTTGACATGTCTGACGACATAATTTCGCGCACGTGTTCTTCTGTTACAGTAACCATTATAATTTAGATGGTTTGAGGATTTTTATCAATTTTATTACAACTACAGAAACGTATAAAATTTCCACAAAAAACACACGAACAATGATAACACGTTCCACTATACCCGTTATCCCAATATTTTATTTGTGTATTTCTACAATAGTTACATATATATTTATACCAGACGAATATATAATTGTTATTTATAATTTGTGACTGAAATATATAATATTGTATCCATGTGCCCTTACATTTCAATGGATTAACATTTGTCTCGCCCATAAATCTATCATCCAATATGAAAAAGGATAAGTGGGGCATCTTAAATCGTCCATACATAATACTATATAATAATTATGACTATATTAATAAAATTGATAATATTTTATGTATTGGTCTATATGTAAAATGAGTTGTAATGTATGTTGTGAAACTTATACTAAACGCGATCACTTAAAAATTACCTGCCCAAGATCAGAATGTAGTTTTGAAGCTTGTAGAACATGTATTAAAACATATATCGAACAGCAATTATCTAACCCACATTGTATGTCGTGTAAATTTGAATATGAAGACGAATTTATCATTCCAGTAATTACACGAACTTATTATAATAAAGAGTATAAACAAAAAATAATAACTGTTATGCATGAATTAGAAAAAAGTCTCATACCGTCTACATTAGAGGACGCTAAGCGGGTCGTACAAATAAAATCAGAACAAGAGGAAATAAAAAAACTTCATGGCAAAATGGAAGAACTTCGTGTTCAAATATCTATTAAAAATGAACTTATTTACCAGCTTCGTAATGGAACGTCGGATGGTAAACAAACAAAAAAATTTATTATGAAGTGTCAGCAGACAGATTGTGTTGGTTATTTATCCACAGGATATAAATGTGAATTATGTGACAAACATACTTGTCCGCGTTGTATTGAACCAATTATTACCAAGGATGAGCACGTATGTGACGAATCCGCGGTAGAAACAGCTACGATGATTAAAAATGAAACAAAACCATGTCCAAAATGTAGTCAACGGATTTTAAAGATAGAAGGATGTGACCAAATGTGGTGTACAGAATGTAATACACCGTTTAGTTGGAAATCAGGACATATTATTAATGGTGTCATCCACAACCCACATTATTTTGAGTGGCTACAAAAACAAGGAGATACTCCACGGACTCACGGAGACATCCCGTGTGGTGGTATTCCTGAATTTATACACCTACGCGGAAACACACGAATTACCAAAGAATCTAAACAGGGTTTAGGATTTATGTTACAATTCGCAACTCATTTATATGAATATGAAATGCCTCGTCCGATTGATCCGGATAATAATAAACAGTTGCGTATTAAATATATTCTCAAACAAATTAATGAAGAGACATGGAAAAAACAATTAGCCTTAAAAATTAAACAGCAAAAAAAAGCCCAACATCATCGTCAACTTATGGAAATGTTATTCCAAGTGATTCTTGATATATTAAGGCGTGGCAATGAAATTATAGACACAAAAACAGGATACAATGACATGATAAAAAATATGCGAGATGAATATAATGAGATTATTAAATATATCAATAATCTCAAAAAAAAAAGAGCTATGATATTAAAACAAGGAGACTATATGGTTCACATGAATGAGTATGGCTATACACAAATTATATATGATGGTTATGACTATATTATGAATCAACAAAATCATGGTTCAGATTTAATTGTCTAGAAAAGATAAAAACGCCTCCTTAGTGCGTTCAGACATAACACCCTTTACCTTACCGTCCTCAAACATCACAATCGTAGGAAATCCACTTATATTATATTTTTTCATTAGCTGTGTTTGTTCTGGTGTCTTACCACCTACGTCTACTTTAATCATATCGGACTTACCCATTGAAGAACGTTCTTCAGCAGTCTTGTCCCACATAGGTTTTATTTTTTTACAGTATCCACACCAGTCCGCGTAAAATAGAACCAAGTGCTTACCTTCCTTTACCTCCTTCGTAAGCTCATCGTCTGTAAAACCCTCGCTACTAATACATATTTTCCTTACTAAGAATAATATAATCAATACCAAAAGTAGTATTAAAAGTTCTTGGGATTTTAAATATTTTAACATCTTTGGTATATTTGCCATAAAAGTTTTCTTTGCCATTATAATATAAATATATAAAAGTTAATTAGTATAATGACCTGTGTTATTTGTTGTGAACCATTTACAAAAATTACACGTTCTAAATTTATATGTCCACTGGGTGCGTGTCAATTTGAATCTTGTAGTAAATGTATTAAAACTTACATTGAATCTAATTTAAATGCGCCCCATTGTATGTCATGTAAATATGAATACGATGACCTCGTAATAATGAATGAAATTAATTATACTTTTTATAATACACAATATCAATCTAAAATGACAGACATAGTGATGAATCTTGAACGCAGTTTAATAGCTTCTACAATAGACGAGGCGAGACAATATAAATTAAGATATGACGCTCAGAAGATACTAGACCAATTAACTATCGAAAAAAATGATATTATCGCTGAAATGATTTATTGTGAAAAGTTTCCATCAGCACCACATTTATCACGGTTAAGTATTCTTAATGAATTATTAACACAAAACATCAAGGCTTCTGTTAAACCAAAGGCCATTTTACTTGACACAACTGTTAAACAAAAAAAAGAGTTTATTATGAAATGTCAGCAGGAACAATGCAAAGGATATTTGTCTCTCTCATATAAATGTAATTTGTGTGATTTATTTACTTGTTCTAAATGTCTGATACCTACATCCGATAATCATATATGTAATCCAGATGACATTGCGTCTGCTACCTTTATTAAACGAGACACAAAACCATGTCCTAATTGTAGCCAACGTATCCATAAAATAGATGGTTGTGACCAAATGTGGTGTACCGATTGTAACACCGCGTTTAGTTGGAAGACTGGAGAACTGGCTATTGGAGCTGTCCATAACCCGCATTATTTTGAATGGATGATTCAAACAGGTCGCATGCCTACTGAGAATGAAGAGGAAGCAGATTGTAACCGAATTCCTTATTTTAGATATTGTTATGTACGAACACGTCGAGAACCATATATGACACCGCTACTTGAAATGTTGACGGAGATTATACGATTTACTACCGAGCTTAATGCGAATGAACTGACGACCCCTATAAATCCGGATACATACAAACAATTTAGGATAGAATATATTTTAGATATGATTACTGAAGCAGAATGGAGAACAAAAATAAATAGACACCGTATTAAATTAAAAAATGAATATCAACATAGACAGTTCATGGAAGTATTATACAAGGTGTCTCTGGACATATTACATAATTACGATAACATTTTAAAAGTAGAGACAAATGTAGATAACATTGAGAGTAATTTAAAACAACTTATTCAAGAACACAATGCAATTATACAATATGTTAACCAACAAAAGATTGCGCGAGCAATACAATATAAAAAAGGAACTAAAATAGTGTGTAAAAATAAAAATAATCGTATAGTAATTATCCATAAAAGTTTTAAGTGTCTGGTCAACGAAGAATATAAAATTGAAATAAATTAGAGACAAACCTACAGACAATGGATCATGGTATTTTAACCACTCGATTTAATGAAGATACTTATATGGAGACAATGCGTTGGAGACAGACAAATAACTACAGCGGTTGCATATATAACCTAAAAACACGTATCAGTAATACAAATTTATATGATAGACCTTATTTTGTATTAGAAATGAACAACTCGTTGAACGAAGTTATGGGTATAGGTGTAATAGAAAATAAAGTATCGTCGGTTACAGAACGTGTGTATACGAATAGATATTTTAATAGATATACTTATAAAGGAAAAATTAGAGTACCGTTAATTAAAGATAATTTATCGGATGAAGACAGAGCATTCTACGAGACAAATATTGAAAATGTATTATTTTATGGAAAGGGACATATGAAACGAGGACAAAGCATGACACATTTTCCTAAACATAAAATGACACCAAAACATATCGAATTTTTAAAAAAAATTGTTTATCAAGAGTGAGACTTCTTGGTTTTATTACACGGTGCTGATGTATCCTTTCTAGTTTTTGTATTTCGTTTTGATTTTTTATTTTCTAATATAAAAAACAGCGACGCATAATCAGCATAATGGTAAATGGCATCAGAGAAATAAATTGGTTCAATCTGCCTATATTGAATAAAGTCTTCAGTAATGTCGTCGGATTGTAATACATTTAATACTGAATCCTGTTCAAAGTTATATTTATGTAACCCATTAAGTGTGTATGCCTTGTTATTATAAATTTTGTGATTCATAAACTGTTCTTGAATAAAATCTGCGGACAACTTAGACGTGCCCGTGATACTTTCTTTTTCAACCGCCTCAACCACATCATTATTGATATAAAAAAAGAATAAGTTTATGTCGTCAATAGGTGTCTTAGAAAAAAATGTGGTTTTTTCAAGCTCCCTAATTGTATCTTCCATTATTAAATTAAAAAATATAATATATTTAATGAATCTACGAGGAGTTCCACTTCTTAGTAACCGGATCTTCATACATTCGGTTTTCCATATCCAGTTCCTCGTCATCTAGTTCTTCTTCCTCCTCTTCGTCTGCGTCGTCGACATCGTCATCAGTATCATATCCGCACACTGATTCGTCAGACAAATATCCATCTCTCTCAAATTTTTCATCTCGGTATTCTTGACGACGTCTCTCCAGAGACAACATTGTCTCGTAAGTTCGTTTCTCTTGAATATCCTCATCATCTAGTTCTCGTTCTTCAGCTGTCATCGAGTCAACCATTCCATTTGGAGTTAGTTTGACCCACCCCCAACGAACTTTTTTATGCCTTTTAGCATTTTTAAAGATGTTCGTCAGCTTGTGATCCACCCATTCTTTTGGCTTTGCGTCAGGTTGTGCTACAGCGAACACTTGAGCAGGCGGTTCTTGTTTTTTTTGTTCCGCCGTGCTGTTACGCCTATGTGGTGGTCTATAGGTGGTCTGAGAACGGGCTTGTGGTGGTTTGTATGCCATTTTGGTTTGCGATTGTGTTGATTTGTAAGTCATTTTTGCGTTGTGTCTGTCCTAGGCATCTTATCAATTTTATATATTATGAATATATATGTCATTACATACACTAAAACGCAAGACCCAGAACAGATATTATAAGACACACTCGCTTGACGGCGGTTTTTCACTAAATAACTCACGACGTTCGTGTGATGATCCACTGAATTTGGGACGTGCTAGCGTTATTAGCAATCATTCCTATTTAACACATAAAAAGAAAGGTTATGTTAAATCATTATACGGAGACACACCTGTAAATGGGTGTTCTATATTATATCCTAATACAGTAGTAAAGTCTATTGAACAAACAACGTACCAAGAAAAATTAGACAAGACTAAAGCTTGTAACTTTAAAATAGCAACTAATTCATCCATGCCAGAGTGTTCTGGTAACATTCATAATAATTATGTAAAAGAAGTTGGGCCAATGGATGCGTCTACTTATACAGAACAGGCATTAAAACAAACAAAAAATCTAGCACCACCTTGTCCGGTTGAACCAATTATGAAGCGATCTACGTGTTCTTAAATTTATTTACATCTTCGATCACATTTCGTTTTCCATTGCCTGACATCTCGACATATGTGACGTTTCGTAGTCTTGTGGATTCAATACGTAATATTCTTCGTTTAATTTAAATATAATTTTTTTTATATTTAATTTTTTTATTACCTTTAAACAATCTATACAAGGGGCTGAGTTATTGTCTCCGTTTCTAGTTATATATAGTGTAACCTTACGAAAGATTTTATTTAATTTATGTTTCTTCTGTAATCCAAAGTATATCTTATGTAACACATCTACCTCCGCATGACAAGTACATATTTTGTCCATATATAACTGTATTCTCGTATTGTGATTATTTACACCACGTTTATATATTTTTCCACCACGTGTGGCTATACAAGCGTGCCGATATAGTAACGTAGAATTATGTGTCTCATCCAAGCACAAACTATATATACGTTGCTCTTTAGCGGACATCATACCATATATCATAACATAATTATTATATCAATTTTAATATGTGTATATAATAATGTCGTGTGTCACCAAAAAATATAGAGACAGGGATATATTGAAGCAACGCGATCTAAAAATAAATCCTGATAAATATTTGTCTCCAAAAGAGTTACGTAAAGTATCTTGCCCGAACGACCTAATCAAATATAAAAAGCATCGGGCATTAAATCTTACCCGTAAGTATAATAAACATATACGAGACATAGATGCCATAACATATAAGCACCCCCATCTGAAAATTAACCTTAAAAAATATAATGTAGAACAGCGTGTATGTATTTCACCTACATTTTATTCAATACATGAAAAGGATAAGGAATATATTGATTATTATCATATAAATAATGGTATACATACAAAGGTATTAGATGTGTCTAAGTTAGCCAAGGGGTTTGAATATTTTCATATACACCATATTGAATTAAATCCATCTGAAGATTATATTGCGTTTAATGTAGATTTTGATGGTTCTCGTGCATACCATTTATTCATCAAACCATTATACTTAGACGACATAGAGGAACTACCTATATCTAATGACAAAGAGACAATGTTGTCTACCCATGATTCCTTTGGCCACACACAAAATCATAGCGAAACATTCACCTGGTTAGATTCCGACAACATAGCATATGTGTTAAATAATAAATTTTATAATAACCATAAGTCATATATTTTTAATATTAATACACGCCGTAGAAAATTAATACATACCAATAAACATACCTTTATAAATTTTGAGACAACAAGTGACGGGTATTATCATTTACTATATGAAAGCGACTATAATAGTGATGTGGTATATATATTTGACAAATTAACCATATCCAATATATTATTTAAAAAAAACCCTGACGTTACTTATCCGATAATAAATCACATGGATGGTATATGGTATATATTAGAGAGAAATAAGGGAACAAATTTAATAAAAACTACTCATAATTTTAAGTCTTATAAGGTTTTATATAAAAATACTAACGCAATGGAAAGAGTAAAGTATATGTATGTAAATAATAACATAATTTATTTTATATTGATATCGACACGTAAAAAATACGTATATAAATTAGATGGTAATAAATTAACTAAATTATTAGAGTTTGACAAGAAGTATTATATAGATTTTGATTCTTGTAACCACTGTGTAAATAGACATTCATACTTAAGTCCTATAAAGTGTTTCGACTTATCACACAAAGTAGATACGTCTATCGAAGATGAGACAAATTATGTAGAACGTAATGTGTATATAAATCCTATTTTATTTTTCACGATGATGTATAAAAAAGGACACTCCTTAAAATATTCCAAATGTGTTGTGTATGGATACGGAGCATATGGTGACGATTTTGACAGAGGATACAGTCCAGAAATAAAATATTTATTAGACAAGGGTTTTATAGTAATCTATGTCCATCTGCGAGGTGGAGGCGAAAATGGATTTAAATCATATGATGAAGGTAGGTTACTTAATAAAAAAAATACATTTGACGACATGATAGAATGTCTACATTATTTATTTCGTAATAAATATACGACCAGAGACAAATTAGCCATATGGGGTCGTAGTGCCGGTGGTGTATTAATAGCATCTGTATTAAATAAAGAGCCAAATATATGTAAGTTGGCTATATTAGGTGTACCATTCATACAGATAACCAATTCATTATTGAGTCATAAAAATCCATTAAGTTTCGAATCACATAGTGAATACGGCGACCCACGTGTTTTGTCTCATAGACAATATATAGAATCATATGAACCGATGAGACACATAGATCCTGATGGTGACTATCCCCATATGTATATTTATACGAACATAAATGACACGTTAGTGCCATATAAACACCCGTTATCATATTACACTGAAATGAAAAAGAAAGTTAAGGTATATGAACAAAAAGAAATAAACATATACATTGAAAAAAAATACGGTCACATACAAGGGTCAGCTGTATCGGACAAACAGCGTTCGTTGTCTCAAATATATTCGCAGATTGAGAAATTTATCGTATAACATATTGTAGATTTGAAGCTCTATCGAACGTATCATTTAGGTCATCTATTTCGGCAGTAGAGACAAAACATTCAAATGGTTTTAGATAATGTAATACAAATGTTAATATTAGTAATAGACAAAACAAAAATAACAATTTAAACATACCATATATAAAGATAATATTTAGTATGTTTATGAAAAGGGTGTATGACCCCCAATATTTTGAGGGAAAACATCCGATACTTAAATATATATCACCAACAACTAAGGATAAAACATTATTTCATATACCAATAAAATCCACACCATCTACTACATATGAAGTTAAACCTAAGAAGGAAGAAAATAAATTGACTTAAAGATAACCTATATAATATAATAACTATGACTGAACCAATCACATTTATTCCACCTATTACTGAAGGAACAGTAATCAAGGTATATGATGGAGACACTATTACGGTTACAACGAAGATGCCGGGTATGGTGGATTCGCCACTGTATAAGTTTTCAGTAAGGTTAAATCATATTGATACTCCTGAGTTACGAACTAATAGTGCGGAAGAAAAGGAGATGGCTAAGAAAGCCCGAGATGCTCTATCGGAACGAATTTTAGGTAAGGTGGTTCAATTACGAGATGTACAACTAGAAAAATATGGACGAATTCTATGTGAGGTGCATTATGAAAATGAATGTATGAATGATTGGATGGTTGACCAAAGATATGCGGTAAAATATGAAGGCAAGACAAAGAAATCACCACCGTCATGGAAGGCGTATTATGAGAATGAACCAGTGGTATGGTAAGTAATATTTTTTAGGGTTTATAACCCAATGTATATAGGATATTAAAATACTTATTTGTCTCCCATCCTTGTCTCCCGTCCTTGTCTCTTATCCTTGTCTCTTATCCTTGTCTACCATCCTTGTCTCTTATTCTTGTCTACCGTCCTTGTCTCCCGTCCTTGTCTCTTATCCTTGTCTCTTATCCTTGTCTACCGTCCTTGTCTCCCATATTATATAAAATTGATAACTTCCATAGACCACATATAATCCAAAATGTCTTTCATTCGCGAGTTTGATTACAATGGTAACCATGATCTTGGACGAATTTATGTAATTGTAAGTATACTTTATACATCTGTTGTTATGTATATGGTTATGAATTTTGTATGTAATATATTATGAAGTATGAAGATAATCATACATATCAATGGATTATAGATAATGATGAAGATAAAAATATATACGATAGCTATTTTATTAACGAAATGAATTCAAAAATTGTTTTATTACCGAAGACATTAATTCTAAAAACACATCTATTAAGGAATATCTAAATATAAAACAAAACTTACAACAGGTTTATAGTTCATTACATACGAAGAAAACTACCAAAAATAAGAAAATTTTAAAAGAAGATGAAACAGATGAAGAAAATGAAGTCAAGAAAAATAAAAAAACCAGTAAAGTAAAAAGTAAATATAAAAAGGTTCATAAAGAATCTGACTCTTTTTTATATCCACAATGGAAATTAAAAACACGAGGCAAAACACCCGAAATAGATTTAATCATAATGTGTATTAAAACTAAAAATTTACCTCGCCTTGGTTCAATTTTTCCTGACACAGAATTAGTATTATTCTACAAAGACATCATCAATAACAATGACACATTTTTTATAAAACATAAAGAAGGAACAAAACATAAGATTATACATCTATTAGACTTTGGAGACACTATTGAATTATTTGAAATAAATCATTTATAATAAATGTTTATTATATGAATGTTACTTCTTTAATTACAGCATTTATTATGGAAAATAAAATCATTATGTTTTTTTGGCTAACCATCACACTATTCATGCACCCAATATATAGAGTAGTCATACCAAAATATCACGGTAAGGTAATTAGTTCCTTTAAAAATAAAAACCATCTTTGGGAAAATGTTAAGCTACTATCTATCTATTTTGTCTCATATGTAATCCTAGAGACACTTATTGTATACATCACTAAACACATCAGCCCCAAGTTTAATGAATTCATTACATCTTACTTCTTTAAATATGTCATCGACCATTCGAAACATAATTTTGACCATATACAGACAGGCGAAGTCATCAGCAAGATCACACAATTACCCAGCCTATTCTTTTCTTATCTAAATATTTGGCGAACCATCATTCTATACCAGCTATCTATTTTTACGACCGGTCTTTATCATTACTATTTTATATCGACTCCTATTTTTCTTACTTTTATAGGTCTACTTATATTAAATTATATCGTAGTTGGTGTTATTTATAAACTAAAATACAGCATCGACATGAACTTATTCAAACAAAAAGCCATTATGTATGAACACATTAGTGATGTGTTTAATAACCTTGTCTCTGTATACAGTTTAAACCAAGAACAATCTGAAATAAATAAATTTAAGTCCGTTGATTATCAAAAATATAACGACGTTAATAAACAATCTCTCAACATGTTTTCCACGGCAACCTTTATTTGGAACGTCATATCCGTTGGCGTCTTTTTCATTCTAAATTATTTACTTTATGATGCGTATAAAACCAAACAGATTACCGGGGACGTTTTAGTGGCCACATTTTCTCTCACGTTGTCTCTCATAACTGTCTATAAAGAATCTATTGCCGTCTCCAATGACGTTACCTATCTATACGGACAAATAGGAGATCTAGAAAAATATTTTAATGATTTACCAAAACACGAGGACACAGTGGTGACAAATGATTTTACAGACGGTGTTATTGAATTTAAAAATGTATTCTATAAACAGAATGACCGAGTCATCCTTGACAAAGTATCCTTTAAAATAAATCCAGGAGACAAAATATTGCTGACCGGGTCTATCGGTAGCGGTAAAACTACCATCATTAAATTACTTATGAAATATAACAAACTGGTTATGGGGTCTATTAAAATAAATGAAGTCGATATAAATTCAATTACTAGTAAACAAATACGCGAAAATATTTATTATATACCACAACACCCTAAGTTGTTTAATCGTACTCTATACGAAAATATTACTTATGGATTAAAAAATAAACCTACACCGGAAGAAATATCAACCCTTATGGAACAACTACAGCTGAATGAGACAACATTTGTCAATAAAATGGATGAATCGGTTGGCGTCAACGGTAATATGTTGTCGGGTGGCCAAAAACAATTAGTATGGTTATTGCGTGCCTTCTACCGTAATAAAAAAATAATCATTATGGACGAACCTACGGCATCTTTAGACCAAATACATAAGGATTTATTGATGAGTCATATTAAAAAATTATGTATGGGTAAAACATTAATTATTATAAGTCATGATAATATAGATTCTTCTTTTAAACGATTACATTTAAAGGACGGTAAAATAAACGCTCGCACTTTCTTTTAAACATATCTGGTTTTGGTTTAAATGTGTTCTGTTTATGATACTATATGAATATAATCGTTTCGGTTGATAAAAATGGATGTATTGGTAACAATAATGATTTGTTATACGACATCAAAGAAGACAAGAATTATTTTAAAGAGGTTACTATTGGTTCGGCTGTTGTAATGGGGCGTAAAACATGGGAATCCATTCCTAGAAAACCGTTACCTAATAGAATGAACGTTATTATTAGCCGAACGCTTACCGTGGCCGATTATCCGGATACCTTTATTTATGATAGTTTTGAGACATTCATGTTAAATATAAAACATAACCAATTTATAAATCCTATCACGTCACACTTTTATAATATATTTATTATTGGAGGGTCACAACTATATGACCACGTATTAAAAAATTATAAAGTAGAGACAATATATAAAACTGCTATCGAAGACCCTGGACAACTGATACCAGCATTAAATAGTCCTATATATTTCCCAAAAATAGACTGGGATAAATATAATTTAATAAGCATTACCTCACTTACAACATCTAACTATAAATGTCAATATCATCTTATTAATTATCCTATTGAATGTACATTTCAAATATACTCATCAAAATACACTGACACTATCTAAACTAAAAAATGTCTCATAATCCCCTGGCCCAAACGTCCGTGGGTCAGGAACATAATCAAATATATATTTTTCATAAAAGTTCATTCTTACACCAAACGATTTAATTAATTTTTGAACCAGTTCTGTCTGTAAAAATGTATATACCTGCACCAACTTGTCTCCAGTGAATACATATTTGTCTCTACCATAGATTCCATATTGACCTTCCTGATCATATATAGGTATGGGCAATCTCTTATGAGACAAAATTATTTTCTCTACCCCATGGTAAGCACCAGGTATTACACTATGGAATCCCTTTATTTCTAGTTCCCCATCTTTTAATATAGATGTTGTGATTGCAAAACTATCTTCGTCATTGCCACTGTCCACTATTGTTTTTTTCATACATGCCACTTTTATTGGAGTAAGCACCGATATATGAGGACGGTCTTTAATAAACCTAATACATTTTTGTAATATATCACCATTCTGGGTAGGAATACATAGAGGTCTATATAAATTAAAATAAATAAATTTATCCTTATCATAAAGGTTAAAGCAAGAATTTATGGTCATTGTTTTTTTAAATATTACATAACATATCGGAGTTTGACACTGATATTTAAATATTTTATTACTATCCGTGGCATTGTATATTTTTAAATACTGTATTTGATATTGACAAATTAAATCATATATATTTTCCTTATCGGGTTTTAACCACATACATGGTATAATAAATGCTCCGTAGCCATCGTCTCTAATATGTTTTACACATCTACGTAACATATTTTTCCAAACGGTCGTTCCTTTTTTTTGATGCTTACAAGGCACATTCAATAGCCCCCCTGAATTAAATGGCAAATTACCCATCATTAAATCGTATGTATTTAACTCTTGTTCATAAAAATCCCCACGGGCTATGTTTTTTGGTAACTCATATGTCTCATTTATTTCACACCCAGTATAGTTTGTAATTTCCTTGAGGTTATAGTTCCTATAAAATGTACCTTGTCCATATCCCACCTCATAGGCGTTTATTTGTTTATATGACGACAATAACGGTTCTAATAAACTGAATATTTCTTTAACTAAATATTCTGGTGTCTCCACTTCGCCATACTTTTCTTTATTATTCATATGTATGAATTATAAAGACATAATATATAGATGAGACAAACGTGTATTCTATTTGATTTAGATAACACGTTAGTTCATGCTACACTTAAAGAAAACAATACATATGACATAATGACTCGTCCTCACGTGCACAAATTATTAAATTTTCTATACAAAAACCAAAATAAATATTGTATCGGGTTTTGGTCATCAGGTGTCGACACGTATGTAAAATTTATCATAAATACATTACTTGAACCATATCCAGACTGGTCTGTTGTATTAAAATTAGCCAGATATCATAAACTATTAAATAATAATCATAAGTTAATAGACTTGGATACATATAAAATATATGACTATCCTGATAACAAAATAGTAAAACATATAAGATTCTTACGGGAACACGAGGACTTTAATTTTAGGTTACGACAAAAAAAAATTATATTAATAGACGATTTGGATTATAACATACATGCAAATGAACGCAGACATACCTATAAAATAAAGGCATGGACAAACGACATGACTGACGACAAAGAAATATTATTACTGTATCGTAAATTAAAAAGAAAAAATATTACGAACAAATATAAAACTTCTCAGGTTAGGTCACGTAAATTAACGGATAAATAATCAGTCTTGTCTGACCAAGATACGATTACGGTTATTTGTAATATGGTTTGTCACATATACACGCCTATATCTTATCACTAACGTTACTATATTATATACAGCCGGTATATTGTGTTCCGACAAATATACGTTCATCATATTCAATACATTTAAGTTATAATAAATGTATTGAAGCACGTTATCTTCATGAATAGCCGGCATGTCTAGTAACACTTCGTCCACATAGGCATTAAAATTTAAATTAGGTTGCTCATTATTCACTTGTTCCATCGCATCCTCGCACGTCACAATCAATCCTTGATTTACATAGTTAATATGAGTATTCAATGTATTATTATCGATTACATTTACCTGATTCATCGCTTGGTATACGAAGTCCATTTTAAGTTAACTTTAGTGTAAAATTATATCAATTTTATAAAATTGATGTGGTTATGAGACACCATATTTTACAATGAAACTGTATTGTTCAGACGTCCAATTTAATACAATCGCCAACCACCATAAAAATAATGTGGTTGACGACACAACACATACATATTTAAAAGAAAATCAACTGATACAAGATGACTCGGTTATCTGGAGATACGGTGTTTTAGAAAAATACGATGAACTCTATGTTGGTGTACTTGTTAATAATAATATTAAAGAAGAATACATTGAACATGAAAAGGAAGCAAAAAGCGTAATCGTCTCATATATGGTAATTAATAAACGGCGTGGTAGCCCCTTTAGATTTGTTGAACTTGTAGATACATTTATTTCAGGAAATAATTTAGCATTAAAAATGATACATGCTTACACAAAACAGTATCGTAAAAAAGTTCTACCAAACCACATTATACCAACCTCCATATTGTTTTGGAAAAAATATTTAAAAGAAAATTTTGGACTTGAGTCACGATGTGAATTAGAAGAGTTCGTCAAACGATATATGTTGGAAAATTACGTCAGCTGGAAACATCTATATAACACATTATAAATACGTATTTATTATATGGGTTCATAGTATGTATCCCTTTAATAAAATACAAAGGAAAGAATTACAAGATGAATATTTTATTAGAACTAAGACCAACTCTAATATCACCATCGATGAAGACCGTAATATTGACTTAATCGATGACCTTTCAGTAAACGAAATCACAGCCGACCTCATCACAGTGAAAACATTAAATTTCGGGGGAGACATCATTGTTACCAACACATATAATACACTAGTGGATACAGACATGATTATCGTAAATGATTTGGCCACCATCAACGATATATCAGCTAGCGATATACAAGTATCCAATCTACATTCAGATAGCATATATGGTCACGATATAAGCGCAAACACATTACATACCAACACAGCTACCATAAATTACGCAACCATTTCAGATGGAGACAAAATATGCGTTGAAGATATAAGTGCCACGGTAGCCTCATTTGGTGACCTAAGTGCAAATAATGCTGTTTTTATTAAGGCCTCTATTTTATCGGGTGATTCCGTTTATATTGACGATATGAGTGCCAACACCGGATACATACATGACCTCAGTATTAACACGGCGACCATACAACACGCCACCATCATTCATGGAGACAACATAACCATTAATGACCTCAGCGCAAATAATGCGTCAATCGGCGACCTCAGTGTAAATAATATTAACATTCAACAGGTATCCATTTCGTCAGGAGACATGCACGTGGAAACAGGGGCAGTTCATGACCTTAGTGTTAACACATTGGTTGTCTCCGAACGGCTGGTCACAGAGAATGTTAATCTTGAATATGATATCAGCGATAGTACACAGGTTGCCTATTTGTCTCTGGATACTTCTTCCAATATTTATTTATGGAGTGACAACGCCGTGGTAGACCTGACGGAGGTAGCTCTACATTTTACACGTAAGGATAAAGAAGGCGACCAACCTATTAAATTTGAATATCCTATTAAGTCGTTCGCGGTCGATAACAGCAATGTAATCATTGGACAACCTACATTCCCGCGTGTAGGTCACACTGGACAGGTGACCATATTCAACATAACTTTCACTGAGACTACTTATTTTAGCGAGTCCGTCAATGATTACGGTCAATCAGTTGATATAGATGGTTCAAATTGTATTATATCTGGAAAAGATTATGTTTTTATATACGATATCACTAACGAAAATGAAGCCGATGCGTCCATTAATATTCCTGACGCGAACCTAGTAAAAATTAAAGACGACAATGCCATTTGCTTTGACGGCACTAATATACACTATATAACTAAAAATAATGGTGCGTGGTCAGTTCATTCGTCTAACGACTATTCATCTTTCATGTATGTCCCAAGTGTGAGAGACGACATTATGGCGTTTGACGGAGATAATATTATTGTCTCTAATCAAGATTCTATATTCGTTCGTGACCTATCGTATAACAGCACCATACAACAAATTGACGTATCGTCTACGTCTTTTTATTTAGTCCCAGATAAATTAGCCGTATGTGACTATATAAATAACGTAACCACGACATATGGGGTTGTCGACACATCGTATGTTTTTGATGCTTCTATACAAGGTATATCGGGTGAGACAGGTAAGCGCGGTGCATCCATGAACGCTACCGGGACAGTCCTATCGGTTTCTAATAAGGATGGTCTTAATTCACACGTGTATAAATGGTATAAGAACACTTGGAATTTCATAGAAACTATTATACCGGCTTTTGACAGCATCGACACAACCATATTAAATATTAAATGTTTGCCCGAAGTATCGTCATTTGCTACTGATATAGATAACGGTAACCTAATCCTTAATGAAAATGAAATTAGAAGTGTAGACGTGTTTGAACCGTTACCTAACCAAATTTTTGCTCAATATCTTCTCATTTTTAATGACACGTCAACTAATTTAGTTGAGGCATATTCTGATTATTCAGCCAATGAAGTAATTGAACATGTTACTGATATTAGTGCTGATACTATTTTTGAAACCAACTATACAGACAGCGTTTATTCTGTAAATTTATCAACCGTCATCGTAAAATCTATTGAGACAATTGTGCCTACTAATCAAATTTTCCCAGATTTTTTTATTATCTATAAGGACAGTTCTACTAATTTACTAGGTTCATATGACCCAGATATTACCATGGATACATTTCTTGACACTGTGAATGACATCAGTGCTGACGCTATATTCTCGACAAACGGTGTAGATAACGAATATATAGGAAGCCCACTTAATATTGAATATCCAGATATTGATGTGACCGAATCTAACCTAGTTACATTTGCTACTAATAAGATTGTCCCAAAACGCTTTATAGTGGCTACTAATCCAACTCAAGACCCAGTAGAGAACTTCTATACGTTCGTAAAAACTGGCAATGACCGATGGGATTTAGAAATGTCATACATTAGTGATATTTCATATGGTGTATTCGTCCGTAGCTATACTATCAAGGATGTTCCGGAGTCACAACCTATTTGTTTGGTCGGAGATTATGAACCTTCATCGGTTACCTATTCGGGAACCGTTTCCGCGGGAACACATGAAAGCGGGGCAACATATTTTTGGGGGACGGTGACCATAAGGATTCTGGCTAACTTTAATTATTTTAATATTTTCGTAAAGGATTCGGGAACATTAAACAGTCCATCTTTTATATATACTACCCAATGCTTTGATACTACGGTTCAAGAAGAGGGTGAATTAGATGCCGACCTTGATCTATCTTATAATATAGGTAACTCCTTTTTATTTAACGATAACCACCAGATTATTAATGTTGTTAAAAACTTCGGGTTAAATAAATTCCTTATTAAATTTGAATGTGACGAAAGAGCCATACGTGATGATGTTGACAAGAAGTTATATGTGTATGACCCGATTGATACACAAGATGTGATGTCCGTGATAGTGGAAAATCCTGATCCGTCATCAAATAAACTAGTCCTGTTTAATGACACATTCGACGTAAGTTACACATCAAACTCGACCGAGGAAAGTATATTAAAGAGATTTGACTTTGCCAGCATCGGTGGATATAATAAGGAATATTCAAAGGTTGATTTAACGCAAACTATACCGTTATCGAGTGAGGTGGACGACTTACAAATAGTTGAAGTCCCAAGTGATTTAACAGTATTGAACGTGTCTAAGGCTAAAATAGGAAATAGTCATTTTATTGATAAAATAACGGTAGATGGGGATGCGATAATCCATGGAACTTTAGAAGTAAATACACGCATAAATACAATTGATGGAAGTTTTGTAAATGTGGATGTCAGTGAAAATCTTAATGTTTACGGCACACATAATATTAGTAGTGACGCACGAATTAAAACGAATGTTGAGGATATAGATGGATTAAAAGTGATAGGACAACTTAAGCCACAAAAATATATGAAATATGGAACAAACGCAGAAGCGGGGTTCATAGCACAGGATGTATTAGGAACAGATGTGTCATTCGCGGTGACGGACACAGAACCATTGTTGCTTAACTATAATAGTATATTTACGTTTGGTATAAAGGCGATACAGGAGTTAAACGAAAAGATTGCTGTGCTGACGGAGCAGAATGCGTTATTAAATAAAAGAATAGATGAGTTAAGTAAAAAAATATAATATATTAAAAAATATAATATATTAAAATAGTATAATGACTGAACATAACCCTATTTCAATTACGATTGATGGAGATCAGCTTTACGCGAATGCTCAACTGTTAGGTGTCATTAGCATCAACGGGGGAGACAACGTTCAGCTGGAAAACTCAGGTGCTACAGTCAACGTAGTACAAGACCCAAGCTTCACGTCGCTTACGGTAAATGGTGACGCGAGCTTTGCTGGAGATTTGGATGTATATGGAGACCTCTCGGCGAATACGGCGACGTTTGATGGGAACGTGACGATGAATACGGACTTAGATGTGTTCGGAGACCTCTCGGCGAATACGGCGACGTTTGATGGGGCGGTGGTTCATAATGGTGACGTTAGTTTTGGTACGAATGACATAACTTCTGTTGGAACTATTACTGCCACAGGCATCCAAGCAAAAACAGCAACGTTTAATATTCATGGACTAAATAAATCTGGTGCTACTGATTATGCTTTCCAAATTGATTCTGTGGATAATACGAGAATAAATACACAGACCGGTAAAGATATATTATTTATGGTTAACGATGTTACAAAAATGACGATCGATAGTAATGGGCTAGTTGGTATTGGGACGGCTAATCCTGATAATCCACTAAATGTAAGCAACAATGGTTACGTTGCATTATCCGTAGGTGATGCCAACCTTCCAACATGGAATGCCATGACAACTCAAGCAAAAGCTCCCACAAATGGTACAGTTAGGATAGCAAAAAATGGGTGTTGGTTTGAAGGGATTGACGACGGTTCGGGAACTGATGATTATGGTTTTATTGGGAGAGTCGAGGGAGGGGATGTTCATATAGTGAACGGAAATAATTGGGACAATGAAATATTAATTTATACTTTGGGTAATGGAGGAACCATAACTGACGATGCCGGTGGCGGATCTTCGGCCGTAATTATAGCAAATTATGTAGCGTCATCAGACGACCGCATAAAACATAATGAGGTCACCATAGTAAATGCACTTTCAGCTATTAGACAGTTAAGACCTGTTACTTATTTTATTCGTCCACCAACTGCGGATGTTAATGAATATGATATCAATCATAATTTTGATGTTAACACAAATGGATTTCCAGTAGATACAAGTGGTAATAGCGTTCCAGGATATTTTGAACACGGTCTAATTGCACAAGAAGTTGATATGATACCAGATTTTAAATATTGTGTTGTCCATCCAAAAAATGAGGATGATATATATAAATTAAAATATCCAAGTATATTTACACACGGTATTGCCGCAATACAAGAAGTGGATCAACAACAACAAGCAGATCAGGTTAAGATAGCCACATTAGAATCACAAGTTGCTACACAAACCACTCAAATTGCCACTCAAAATACTCAAATAGCCGATTTATTAGCACGAGTTACTGCACTTGAATCGGTATAAGTATTTTAACCAATAAGTATTTTAACCAATAAGTATTTTAACCAATAAGTATTTTAACCAATAAGTATTTTAACCAATAAGTATTTTAACCAATAAG